>Ga0307509_10000028_pt1 | contig 223572 bp, 178 predicted proteins | sample 10_EM_MG_FD_202245 | JGI IMG/M metagenome (GOLD analysis project Ga0307509, IMG submission 202245) | Populus trichocarpa ectomycorrhiza microbial communities from riparian zone in the Pacific Northwest, United States - 10_EM | ecosystem: Host-associated > Plants > Roots > Unclassified... | reverse complement strand
CCAGACGGAGCGCTTGAAATTCCCATCATCCGCGTATGCGAATACCACCGCGCCGTACCCGCGTGAGGCCATCTCAGCGATTGCGCGATTGACCTCAGCGACAGACTGACTGGCGAAATGCGTGCCGAATTCCACCAACACCAGCTCGGGCCTGACACGCGCAAAATCCAGAGAGTTGAGCACCTCGAAGTCGTAGCCTTCGGCGTCGATCTTCAGGAAGTCGAGCGCCTCAATGCCCTGCTGAGCGCAGAAGTCGGCCAGTGTGACGCACGGAACGTTCAACACCGTCATGGTGGAAGCGAACGGCGAGTTCCCCAATCCGGACAGGCCGTGGATTGCTGCCTGGTGGAAGGGGACCGATTCGACGGACGCGCTGCCCGCCGCGACGGCATGCACCTGTACTTGCGCTGCGTAAGGTTCGATATTGCGCTGTAGTACTTCGCGCGCTCCCGGATCCGGCTCCAGCAAGTCCGCGCGCCAACCCCGGGCCAGCAGCGGACCCGCCATGGCGCCGTGGCATGCACCTACGTCCAACATGCGCCGCGGCTTGTCGGACGGAGTTGATTGAAAGTAGGGCTCAATGAGCAGCCGAACGAGCCCGATGTCGGTTAGGGCGTTGAGCTCTTTGCTTTCGGCAATCAGCTTGCGTGCGGTGGCTTCGATGGCGGTGCGTAACATTGAGCTATCAGCGTGCAGTTCCGCGCTACGCTTCTGATGCTCTTCGTAGAGTCGCTGCAGGGCAGTTCCCACACGAGTCGAGAACAGCTTGGTATCGTAATAAACCGGCACATCGGCCTGCTTCAATGTCTGCAAATGCTCGCGAATGCGTTTGCGCTCCCCCGGCTCATTCGCGAGTGCGATTGCCTTGGCCATGTAATCAGAGTCTGAATCACAGCTCAATTCTTCCAGTCCCACCATGCGCAGTAACGAAGCGCCGTGATTGGAGCGCCCTACGGCTCCTCGCCGCACGACGGCCGGAACGCCGACCAGGATCGAATCGAGCATCGAGCAGGCGCCCGCAAATGGATAGGCATCGAGATACACGTCGGCAAGGCCAATAACCTGGTGGACGTCGGCGCGGGTCGGCACCGTATCAATGACACGGAGGCGGTTCGGATCGACGCCCAGCAGCTGCAACTGCTGTTGGATTCGCGCAAAGAAGGGCAGGCGTTGATACTGGCTGCCCCAGTTCGGGTTGAACGGCATGACCAGCAGGATGCTGTTGGGCACGGCCGCCAGGATCCGGGCCCACAGGCCCGACAGCTCGGGCAGGATCTTGAAGAAGTTGGCACCGGAGAAGAACACCAGGGCGTCGGCGGGAATGCCGAGCTTCTCGCGAGTGACATCGACCGTGACCGGGTCATGGTCATGCTGGTAGGCGTAGTAATTGACAGAGCCCGGCAGCAGCTCCAGGTGCTCCGTGTAGTGTTCCTGGGCATCGGCCTCAGGCTCGTTCCACGCGGCCGAGAGCAGCACGTCGGTGTGACACGCACCTGTGGTGACCGGTGAGCTTACCGAGGCCAGTTGAATGGGGGCCAGGCGCACCGACCCGAGCAAGGTCGAGACGATGGTGTGCGTCGTCATGTTGGTGCTGAGCAGCAGCATGTCGAGGCGGTCTTCCCGGATCTTCTGAGTCTGGTTGCCGAAATCCGTCGGATGCAGCACCACTACCCGATCTACACGCTCCGCGCAGTATTTCTCCAGCGGATGATCGCCGAAGCTCAGCGTATACAGCGTTACGTCGAAGCGCTCGCGATCGAGATACTCGAAGTGCGACAACGTGAAGTAGGTTTCAGTGCCGGGAGTGAAGCGATGCGCGAAGATGCCCAGCTTGATTTTCCGAGCGGGCTCGCTCGGGCCCGGCGGCAGGGCGTGCAAGGTCGGAACACCCTGCGACACGAGAAACGCCGCAATGATCTCACCGCGTTTGCGGTAAAGAGAGCGCAGATTGCGTGGACTGAAATAGGCCTGCGTGAAGTTGGCGCGCATCGCGAACAGGCCCGCGAATTCCCGCATGACGGGGCCCACTTTCGAGTCCGTCGTACGCACGGAGGACTGATGCACCCGGTCCGTCAACTGCTCGAGGAAGTCGACGTAGCGCTCCGCCTCGCCCCCCAGGTTGAAAACCTGCGGGCTCTCCAACAGCAGCCCAAAGTAGGTAGGCCGCAACCAATCGGGCAGTTGCTCGAAGTCCGGCACGAGGGGCAGCTCGAAATTCCGTGCCAGCAACGCTGCGGCCAGCAGCGGCTCCGCAGCCAACGGCTGCGACGCGCTGGTCGTGAGCCCCTTCATGATCTGGCCCAACAGCTCATCTTCGTTCGGGGCGCGCGTGAAATCTCGCAGGCCACTGATCATCAACCTCGAGTGCGCGCGTGCAAACAGGCCCCAGCTGCTGGCGAGCAAGCCCGGTTGCAGCGCTGCCAGCGACTCCGCTATTTGCCAGCGGACGAGTTGCACCCGATGCGCCGTCTGCGGGGTGGGGCCGCGACTGAAGGCACTGCAGTCGCGATCGACTACCGCCAAGAGCTGGTCGGCAAACGCGCTGCATTCCCTTTGGGCGGGGTTGTGCCGGTAGAACGGCTCGCACATTGAAATCGCCAATCGCACGCGACCGGCTGCAAGCTCACCCAGGGCTTGGGCAAACCACGGCGGTGGGGCGGGAGCCGCGACGATTGGGGCGCCCGGTGTGCCGGCCGGTGACATGCCTGCTGCGGCGCCCGCGACCGCGCCGCCCGCGGGCACGACCTTCAGGTTCGCGCAGCAAACCTTGTATTTACGCCCGCTGCCGCACGGGCACGGGTCATTGCGTCCGGGTTTGGAACTCATATCTTATTGAACATAACGATGCCACATAAGTACAGCTTTGCGAGGCTATGATTGTGACGCAGGTCACCCAATGCCCGCCGCTCGATCACAATTCTGGGACGAACTTCCAGTGGGCTGTGACTCGGTCGGCGTACCCTTGCGCAGATTAAGTCAAAGGGCGTTTGATGAATTTCTCCTCCAAGACCGGCCAGGATCGGTTCCTCTTCGAGAACTTCTTCCGGGGCAAGCGCAACGGCGTCTTCGTCGACGCCGGCGCGAATGACGGCGAGCAGTTCAGCAACACCGTGTTCTTCGAGCGCTTCCTGGACTGGAGCGGCCTGTGTGTCGAGCCTGAGGCCGGCGCGTTTGCCAAGCTCGCAGCGCGGCGCAAATGCCACTGCGAACAAACCGCGCTCGGCAAACTTCCCGCGCTCCTGGAGAAATACTCACTCACCCGGGTCGACTATTGCTCTCTTGACGCCCGTGGCGCCGAGCTCGGTATTCTGGCCGAGCTGGACCTGGGTCGATTCAACATCAGCCTGTTCGCCATCCGGACTCAGGACGCCGACGGCAAGGTCAGCCGCCTGATGAATGAGCGCGGCTACGAGTTGGTGGCCAGGTTCGATCAGGACAATGTGTTCAAACGTCGCGACGTGCAACGTCTTGCGCGCACGAGCGTCATTTGCGCGGTCTGGCATGGCGATGCGAATCGGCATCGCCTGCTCGAAGGGCATGCCGAGAATTTGAGCAAGCAGACCGTTCCGGTGGAGCCCGTCTATGTATTCGATGGGCGCGATGAGCCGCCGGCCTCGATTCCCGGGCGCAAAGTGGTTGCGCACGACAACCTGAGTATCTACCAGGCGTGGAATGTGGCCCTGGCCATGGTCGAGACCCCCTTTGTGATGAATCTCAACCTGGATGATCGGTTGGCACCGAATGCCGTCGAGTTGTTGGAGGGCATCCTGCTCCGTGAGAACGCGGCGTTGGTGGGCGGCGAGTGGCAGATCTGCTACTCGCAGCAGGAGACCGATGCGGTCACTCCCTGTTTCCCCGCGGACCAACTGCCGTTTGTGCGTGACTGGCCACCTCAACCCGGAACACGCACCCGCCTGGGTAGTGGGACGGGTGAGCGGGGCACATTGGGCCCGGCCACGTTGTGGCGTATGGATACTCACATCGGCGTGCCCCGGTACCCTTGGCGATTTCCGGACGGCAGTCTCATCAAAGTGATTGGTGATTCCTGTTGGTGGACACTGGTGACGCAGCATCTGAAAAAGAAGGCTGTCAGGATGGCCGACGTCATCGGCAACTACCACAGCCATCCGGGTGAGCAGGCCGAATTCCGCGGGCCCTCGAATGAGACCGCCCTGATGAATTCACTCGGTGTGAGCCTGTTCTGATGGCTCGACAGCCGGCCGGCGCTGCGCCGCCTCTGCAGGCGACATTGATGCAGGCCATGCGGCAGGCGCTGACTTTGTATTCCAGCCGCGAATGGGGCCAGGCCGAACAGGTTTGCAGAATGATCCTGTCCGCGCAGGCCGCTCACTTCGATGCACTGAATTTGCTGGGCATTATTGCAGCCCAGACCGGTCGCCCGCAGGAAGCGGCCGAATTTCTGGGGCGCGCAGTTGCGCTACGCAAGGGCGATGCCACCGCGCAGAACAACTATGGCAATGTGCTCCGTGACCTCGCTCGTTACGAGGAGGCGCTGAAGGCCTACAACCGGGCTATCCAGATCAAGCCCAACTACGCCGATGCGCACTACAACCGCGGTCTGACGCTCCATGGCCTCAAGCGTTTCACAGACGCTGTCGAAAGTTATGGCCGGGCTGTTGCCTATAAGCCTGATTACGCCGCGGCACATAACAATCGCGGCGCGGCGCTTTACGAGCTGCAGCGCTTTGCTGAGGCGGTGACCAGTTATGAGCGCGCGATCTCTTTGCAGCCGGAATATGCCACTGCCTATAACAATCACGGCGTGGCACTACAGGCGTTGAAGCGCCCTGAAGATGCCTTGCAGAGTTATACCAAGGCCCTGGCCATCAACGCGGACTATGCCGAAGCCCTGAACAATCGCGGCAACGCCTTGAAGGAGCTTGAACGCTTCGATGAAGCGCTGGCAAGCTTTGATCGTGCGCTCGCACTCAACCCCAACTACGCTGATGCTCACAATAGCCGCGGAAGTGCCTTGCAGCGTCTCAATCGCTTCAATGAAGCGCTGGAGAGCTACGACCGCGCTATTGCTCTGAATCCCGGGAGCGCGCCGGCGCATTACAACCGGGGCAACGTTTTGCGGGCCCTTGGGCGGCATGACCTGGCGCTCGAAAGCTACGGCCGTGCGCTCGACATCCAGCCGGATTTTGCCGATGACCACTACAATCGGGGCGGCATTCTCCATGAGCTCAAACGCTTCGATGAGGCGCTGGAAAGCTACCAGCGCGCACTTGAGATCAACCCGGATCACCTGTGGCTGCAGGGCATTTGTCTGCACGCCCGGATGCGGGTCTGTGACTGGAGCGACCTGGACTCGCGCATCGCGGACCTGACTTCCCGGATCGAGCAGGGCAAGGCGGTCACGCCGCCCTTTGTCACGGTCACCTTGCTGGACTCACTCCAACTGCAACGCCGTGCGGCCGAAGTCTGGGTGCAGCAGACCTGCCCGGCAAAGCCGGCACTGCCGCCCATTGCGCGACGCGAGCGGCGGCCCAAAATCCGCGTGGGCTACTTTTCCGCTGACTTCTGCAATCACGCCACCGCTCATCTGGCAGCAGGTCTGTTCGAAAGGCACGACCGCGCGCAGTTCCAGACCGTGGCATTCAGTTTTGGTCCTCCCCAACACGATGACATGACCGACCGGCTGGCGGCGGCCTTCGATCAGTTTATTGACGTGCGCGGCAAAACCGACGTCGAGGTGGCGCAACTCTCCCGGGACCTGGAGATCGACATTGCCGTGGATCTGAAGGGATTCACGCAACACCAGCGGCCCGGGATCTTTGTGCATCGCGCAGCGCCCATTCAAGTCAGCTACCTGGGCTACCCCGGGACAATGGGCGCCGCCTTCATAGACTATCTCATTGCCGATGAGACGCTGATTCCCCCGGAGTACCGCGAGCACTACGCCGAGAAGGTTGTCTATCTGCCCGGCAGCTACCAGGTCAATGACCGCCAGCGGGTGATTGCGGCTCGGAATTGGTCACGGTCTGATTTCGGGCTGCCGGCAGGGGGCTGTGTGTTCTGCTGTTTCAACAACGCCTACAAGATCATGCCGGCGATGTTCGAATGTTGGATGAATATCCTGCGGCAGGTGGAGTCGAGCGTGTTGTGGCTGCTCGAAGAGAGCGAGATCGCCTCGAACAATCTGCGCGCGGCCGCGCAGAAGGCGGGAGTTGACCCACGGCGATTGATCTTCGCCCCACGCATGCCTCCGCCGGACCATCTGGCGCGGCATCGTCTGGCGAATCTGTTCATTGATACGCTGCCTTGTAATGCACACACGACGGCGAGCGATGCATTGTGGGCGGGCCTGCCCGTGCTGACCTGTGCAGGGACTTCGTTCCCCACAAGAGTTGCCGCCAGTCTGCTCAATGCTGTCGGACTTCCAGAGATGGTGACCTCAACACTGGCTGAATATGAGGCTCTGGCCGTGGCGCTGGCTCGGGATCCGGCGCGGCTTGCCGCCATCACCCAGCGGTTGGCTGGAAATCGTCTAACCGCGCCGTTGTTCGATACCGCGTTGTTTGCGAAGGGGCTGGAGGAAGGGTACCGGCAAATGTACGAGCGGTATCACGCCGCGCTCGAGCCCGAGCACATTCGCGTTACCGCTCGCGCAGAGTAGTCCCCGCACTCATTGTTACCTGTCAGCTGTCCCCCCGTATCAAGGGTGCAGAAGATCGTCGCAGTCGCGCTCACCCGCCGCACGGCAGTGGCGATATGCCTCCCGGCGCTGATGTTCCCGATATTCCGCGCTCTCACGCCGGTCATAGCTACGGTCGTGGTAACGGTCATGCTCGGGCGCTACGACACACCCTGAAGCAAGGAATACACTTGCAATCACTGCGTAGAAGGGTAGCCGCGTGACAATGCTCATAACTTCGGTCCTCTACCGGCGTGTAGTTGTTCAACGCACAACGCCATGAGGAGTTCCGTAGCTTTAACTTCAGCTTATGGGGGACACTCAAATGCCAATCTCTACCGTGGCGGTAATAGTGATGCTGATGACTTGCGGGGCATTGGCCGGCTGCGCAAAGGCAGAAGACCGGCTTCCTCAGGAGGTGACGACGGCGGTCGCGCGAGACTTCAACCAGGGCGATGCGATGCGCACCTCGGCGCATTACGCGGATGATGCCCAGATTCTTCCGCCGCAACGTCCCGCCATCGAAGGCAGACCGGCCATCGCAGGCTACTTCCAGGCCAACATCGACAAATACATCGCCTTCGGCAACGACACACAATGGAGTGTGGTGCGGGGAGACGTCGCCATCGAGCAGGGTGTATACAACATCCGCAATGTCCGAATCGGTCAGGATGTCGAGGCGGGAAAATACATCCGCATCTGGAGGAAGATCAACGGCAACTGGAAGCTCTATCGCGACATGTTCAGCTCCGACAATTCGCAATCCCAGGCAGTGTCCGTCTCGCCCGAAGAGCCAACACCCGCAGACAGCCCGCCGACGAAGTAAGCTGGCACCGTGAGCGTGGCCTCAAGGGGTGCCTACCCGGAAAACCACTGGCCAATGGCGATGACCGGATGTAATTTCACAGTACGGGCCAGCGCATGTCGAGGACGGCACCAAGTGGGGTGAGACATGACCAACAAACAGACTCTCATAGCCTGGTTGCGTGACGCTCACGCCATGGAGCGGGCCAGCGTCGACACCCTGGATCGGCTCGCCGACCGGCTCTCGCGCTTTCCGGCACTGGCCGCGCAGTTTCGCGCGCATTGGCGCGAGTCCATCGGCCAGGTCCAGAACATCGAGCGGTGCCTGAAAGCGCTCGGTTCCGACACATCAACATTCAAGGACCTGACGAGCCGGTTCATTGGCATCGCACAGGCCTATGCGGTGGCCGTGGTGCCGGATGAAGTGGTGAAGGATTGTTTGGCCGCCTATGCATCCAGGCACTTTGAGATTGCGACCTACATGTCGTTGGGTGCGGCAGCGCTGTCACTCGAACAGCCTGACGTCGCGCGGATGTGCGATGAGCATCTCAAACAGGAGCGGGCGATGGTCGCCTGGCTCGAGCAACAGATTCCCGAAGTGACTCTGGATTTCCTGCGGCCGTAGTTGTTGCGCCGGCTCGCAACATCGTTACCGCACTGCAATACATCTGCGCGCCCACCCCGGCGCTCCGGCACAAGCGTATAGTCCCGCCGCCCATAATCAGAATTCCAATCTCGGGGTAACACAGCATGAAAAACAAGCAGCAGGGCGTCCTCGCGGCGCTTGGTCGGCTATGGCGAGGACATCAACCTGGTCCACCAGCCCGACGGGGAAACTCACGACACATTCTGGTCATCGATGTCGATGGCAGGAATATTGGGCGTGTTGGACGAGTTGCATAAGACCGGTGCGGCAACGGCCAATGTGTTGGCCAGCGCCACAAAGCACTCGGACCTGGTGTTCGTCAGCCGGTTCTATAATTGGAAGCCCGGGACCGTGAAGGACGGCTACACGCACGGAGCATCCTTCAAATTCAAGGCCGACGCTCCGGATGACGCACTGGAAATTCTGAGCAAGAACTTCATCGTGCCGATGATGGAAAAGCTGCTGGCTGAGGGGACGGTTCAGCAGTACGAGGTCGATGAAGAGGCGATCCACACCCAGTCACCCGCCACTTTTTGGATCTTCTACATCACTCCGACCGCTGACGGCGTGGATAAGGCTAGTGCTGCGCTGGGGGCCGCGCTCAAAGAGCATCCATTGGCCGGGCCGGCGTTCGGTTCCATGGTGGATTTCGCCGCCCACCACGACGAGTTGGCTCGCACGAACGCCACGTACAAATAGTTGATGTGTTGGAGATGAGCGGCGCGACGTTATGCGTCCGCGCCGCTCACGATTTCACTTGATCAGGGGTTGTGTGCTGATGTCTTTCACCAGGAAAGCTTCGGCATGCTGCCACGCACCCGTATCGTCGCCCCTGAATGTCAGCAGGCGGTCGAACACCAGTTGTTCGGTCTGTACATCAACCATCTGAGCTTTGGCCCATTGCACCAGGGTGCTCATTTTGTGGACGCCGCCGAATAGCAGCAACCGGGCCCCCGCCTTTCTGGCAGCGCCTACCAGCTCGGCCGGGTCGGATTCGGTGATTGAGCACGGGGCGTCCGCGCATGTCATCTGAACAACTCGAAAATGCCCACTGCGTTCAAGGTCCGCCCGCAGTGAGCTTGCGAACTGGCGCAAACGTTCGGCATGAAAAGCGCGTTGCTCACGCGTTTCGCCCGATGTGTCCAGATAGTCGAACTCGAGCACGGCCACTGGAATGGGACTCGGTTCTGCTCGCGCATCGCCCAGGGCCGCTGCGGCGACGAGCAGCCCGCTCAAGATCCAACCTGCTGTTCGTAATTGAAACATGTAACAGACCCTAGCGGCCCGGCCGCCCGCGCACTTGCCATTTCGCGCCAGGGCCGTATTGTTCCGCTGAAACGAGGGGAATCATGCGCGAGTCCGGAATGACCCAGGCGCGATCAATGGGTCCGGTTGCAGCGGCCGTGCAACGGGCCGGCGGCTCCGTGTCCCGCCTGTTCCGGCGAGCTGAGTTGCCGTTGCGGCTGATCGAGCATCCGGATTGCCTGATTCCTTTGCGGGACCAGCTCAAATTGGTGGAGTACGCGTCCCGTGAGATTGCAGATGCGGCCTTGCCAGCTCGACTGTCTACGGAAGGGGGCGTTGAACATCTCGGAGCTTTCGGGCAATACGTCTGCGGTGCGCCGCGTCTGGGCGAAGCCATCACCCGCTGCAATGCCTACATGAGCTCCATGCTTCAGTCGGGAACGAGGCTCAGCCTGGTCAGGGTCGGACGCGATGTCAGGTGGTCATACTGGCTGACCGATGGCGCCGAGATCGGCAGGCAAAAGAATGAGATCCTGGCGCTCGGTTACATGCTGGATCTCCTGCGGCGGTACGCAGGCCATTCGCCCACGGTGCGTGGCGAGCTTCCCGGTCCGCCCGTGGCGGCACTGTCGTCAATTCAGGATCAGTTCGGTTGTGAGTTGGTGCGAAGTGAAATCGCCGCTTTGGTTTTTCCCGCTCAATACCTGGAGTATCCGCAGCGTGCGCGGGTTGCTCCGGCGGGGTTGCGGCAGGCACCACAGGCGCCGCGGGCGGCGCGGGTGGCGCGGGTGGCGCCGGGCAATCTCCCTGATCCTTGCGATCTGGTCGCGCAGATCGAATGCCTGGTCGCCCTCGGCCTGCTGGAGCGGCGGCCGACGCAGGCCTGGGTTTGTCGCCGGCTGCGTATTCCCGGGCGGTCGATGCAAAGGTCCCTGGCCCGTGCCGCAACGAGTTTCCAACAGATCAGGGAGCGCGTGTTGAGCGCTCAGGCCACCCAACTGTTACGTTGTGGTGACCTCTCCATCACACAAATTGCACTGGACCTCGGATACTCGGACCCAGCCCACTTTACGCGCGCCTTCATCCAGTGGTTTGGTGAAAGCCCCCGGACGTGGCGTTCTCAAGCGAAGCGCAGCACCAACGTGCGCGTAACGTGATCGCTCCCCGTATTCGCCCCATGAGGCGAATTATCGAGGAATCGGTCCTTTATTCGCCTTATAGGGCGAATATCGTTCTCAGTCGTAGAACAGCGGCGCCTTCTTCAAGGACGCATTGGTCGGTGGATCGTGCTGGATCCACAGTGTGGCGCCGCTGCGCTTGATGAACTCGTCCGCCTGCTTGCGGCTGGCCCGGGTCATGGCGGCGTCGAAGTCGAAAGTCGGCACGCGATCGAAAGTCCGCTCCTCGGGCAGGTGGTAGAGATCGCCTGACAACAACAATGGACCGAATTTCGCGAGCTTCAGGAACAACATCTGGTGCCCGGGCGTATGACCGGGCGCTGTCTTGATGATCACCCTGCCGTCTGCGAATACATCGTGATCGGCGTTGTGCAAGGTAATGCGCTTGGCGTTCTTCAAGTCCTTGTAGGTATCGGGCACACGAATGGCGACCTGCGCATCGCCGAACATCGCGTCGTATTCGGCCTGCTGCACTATCCAGGTCGAACCTGCGAACAGGTTGGCATTTGCAGTATGGTCGACGTGATAGTGCGACATCGCTACGTAGGTGATGTCCTTTGGTTGATAGCCGAGGGCGGCAAGCTGAGTCGATAGTCGGTGCGTGGCCTTGAGGATGTCTTGTTGCACGACTTCGGTGCCGTCGTCGGGAATGTCCTTGTCGGGGATTTGCCCCGTGTCCCAGACCAGCGTCCCTTTGGGATGCACTATGAGGTAGCAGGGCGATACAAAACTGACCTCGTGTTTCAGCTCACCCGGTTTGAAGTTGTATAACGCTGCGTCCATTGCAGCGATTGTGCCGCAGTCCAGTATGTACAGCCGCAGTGTGCCTGAGGTTGGCGCTGCGGCAACACCGACGGTGGCGGTAAAAGCCACGCACGCGAGTGCGATGCTGAATGTCAGCGTCTGCACGGTACGCGACGCGCGCCGGACTGAGCGAATTAGATGCTTCATGTTGTTACCTTCGGTGCGCTCAACGTGCCGGATAAGTCTTCCCGTCGCCGGTTCGCCCGTTCACCACGCGAAACGAGCCATCCTCATTCGCAGTGAGCTTGATCCAGTAAGCCGTGCTCTCGTCGCTGTTGGCAATGCGTTCAGCCGCAAAATTGCTGTCACCGGCGGCTTCGGATCGATGTACCTGCCAAACATCCTGCAGTCCCGCAACATGATGCAAAGTCTCGTATGTCGCCGGCGCTCCACCTTTCTTCAGGCCATTATTCATGATCGCCACTCGTGGTTTGAACGCGGCAAACGTTGCCGGATCAGCCACATCCGGCCCACCATGGTGTGCCACCAGGTAGACGTCGACGGCGCCAACGAGACTCTTGGGGCAAGCCAGGTTGAATAGAGGCGGTCCGCTCAAGTCCCCTACGTCGAGAAAGCGGAATTTGCCCAACGTCACCAGCACCCCCGTAGAACGCGGATTTTCGAATGCATCACGGGGCGGCAGAGCGGTTTGGCCGCAGGCCGCATTCAGATCACCCGCACCGGGCAAGGCAGTTGCCAGTGTGGACTTGTCGGAGGAAACGACCACGGCCTCGACTCCTGTGAGAGGCAATCGATCGCCGGGCTTGGGCTCAATGTGTTGGGCCTTGTTTCGAATGGCGAGGTAACGCTCGAAGGAGCCGCGCATCTCCCCGTCCATCGGTGCGCCGGCAGGCAGGGTGCCGTGGTCGATGAAATGGCGTATCGGCATGAGTTGGGACAGCTCAACAACTCCACCGTCGTGATCGGGGTGGAAGTGGGTGATCAGCAGATAGTCGATCTGCTTGACGCCTGCGTCCTTGGCGGCGGCGGCGATGCGATTGGCGTCGCGCGCTTTTGCCGGATCGCCGGGCTTCGAGTCCTGCTCCCCGCTCCCGGCCCATCCCGTGTCAACGAGAAAGGACTGTCGGGTCGGAGTCACGAGTAGGGTGGATTGTCCGCCCTCAACATCAATGAAATAGATATCGAGGCTCTTCGACGTCGCCCCTTGGCCAGCGGATGTCGCGGCCAAGAGCGCAAGCGAGCACAGACAGATCAATTTGAACTTCATGTTCGTTCCTGAGTCTCAATAAAAACAAGGACTTGAAGGTTTCATCCGGGCGTCGGTCCTCGATTTGGCGCCGCCCGCCTGTCGGTCGGGGGACGCCGGGCCGTCTGTCCGCCCAGATCGAATACAATACACCCCATCCTTTAGGAGATGACGATGCCCCTACCTGTGACCCGCTCCGGCAACCCGGTCCTGAACGAGAAGACCCTCTACGGACAGACACGCCCGGCAGCGCGCGATGAGCGTATGACGCTTCAGGGGGCGATCAACAAATCGTTTCTGCTGCTGGTCGTGTTGTTGGCAAGCGCCCTGTGGCCGTGGTCGCAATATCTTGCAACCGGCGATGCTGCCACGGTCAGCACGTCCATTCTGATCGGCGTTTTCGGCGGGTTGGTGGTGGGCCTCATCATCACCTTCAAGGCGACTACCGCGCCGTACCTGGCCATTCCCTACGCGGCTCTCGAAGGACTCGCCATGGGCGGCTTCTCGGCGCTGCTGGAACGTAAGTATCCGGGAATTGCCATCCAGGCAGTCGGGCTGACGTTCGGCGTGTTGGGTGTGTTGTTGGCTGCCTATTCCATGCGCCTGATCCGTGCCACCCAACAGTTCCGCGCCATTGTTGTTGGCGCAACCGGCGCGATCGCGCTTCTGTACCTGGTCACCATGGTTCTTGGGCTGTTTCACGTCACGGTGCCCGTGCTGAACGACTCAACTCCATTGGGAATCATTGTGTCGCTGGTGATTTGCGGCGTGGCTGCAATGAATCTCGTGCTCGACTTCGACATGGTCGAGTCCGGGGTGGCCAAGGGTGCTCCGCGCTACATGGAGTGGTACTGCGCCTTCGGTCTCATGGTCACCCTGGTGTGGCTGTACCTCGAGATTCTGCGACTGTTGAGCAAGCTGCGGTCGCGGTAAAGGCCCGTCGGCGGTAGCGAACCGACGTTTGTCGGTTCGCTACAAAAACATGTTGTAGATGCAACTTCGCGTTGCTATGCTCGCGCCCCGTTGAAATCAACGCGGCATCCGCCGCGTTTAACCTAAGTGAAATTGAAATGCCCGTGACCTTCGGAACAGCCATACAAAGAACGCCGTGCGATCTGAATCGCATTGCGCTCGGCTGCCTGTCGATCGCGGGTAGCCGATCCAGCGTCGCGACGAAAAATCGCCACGTCTGGATCGAACGCGCCAGATAAGCGTCTTTAGGGCTCTTTGCTCGAAAGGCGCAAGCCGGACGAGCACCCAAGGGAGCCCAAGCCACCTGAGTTTTCTCTCAGAGTCGGCGGAAAACCACCCCAACAGTGTCTCGGCCGCGAGGTAATGCCCTCGACCGGCTCCGTGCGCTTTGCGCATGGGCCCCTGTGCCGCTGGTTCGGCCAGGACGCTGTTTAACAACTTGAAATTGATGTAGGGCTCTCACCCTTGCATTGCATGTCGCATCGACAATTCCCGTCGGTGCGGGGCACGCCTGCGCGTCCAACACGCGATCCGAGCTGGGGTGTGATTGTGAGGGTGAGAGTCCTGGGCGAGACGATTTTGAAGCACGTGCAAGCGTGAGGGGATCACTCGGCCCATTATTTCTTATAGATTTCGTACAACAATAGGAGAGTTCCATGAGCCTCGAGGAAATGACACGGATCGACAACCTGAAGTCGTGGACCTCGGGCGTCGAAGTGGAATGGGATGCGGTGAAGCAGTTGCGCAACATTGCGGCACTGCCGATCCTGGCGGGACACGTTGCGGTGATGCCGGATGTACATCTCGGCAAGGGTGCTACGGTGGGCTCCGTAATTCCGACCCGGGGCGCCATCATTCCGAGCGCGGTCGGTGTAGACATTGGTTGTGGCATGGCGGCCATCCGTACCGAGATCTCGGCGGATCACCTGCCGGATTCGCTCGGACGACTGCGTTCGAGTATCGAGTCACGCGTCCCGGTGGGATTTTCAGCCCATGACCGGATGGTCAACCCAGCGCGTGATGGCTTGCGAGGCGTGGCTTTGTCCAACGCGGGCAAGAAGCTCGCGGAGCGCTTCGACACGCTACAGATTCACGACGTCATCCGTCGATACGACACTTCACGGGTGTTCAAGCAACTCGGAACATTGGGTGGTGGAAACCACTTCATCGAGTTGTGCCTGGATGAGTCGAATGGCGTGTGGGTCATGCTGCATTCCGGTTCCCGCAACATTGGCAAGACTATTGGTGAGACGGCAATCAGCATGGCGCGCGAGCTGGCGGAGCGCAAGGAAACGCATCTGCGTGATCGCGATCTCGCGTGGCTCGATGAAGGAACAGTCGAGTTCGAGATGTACGTCGAGGGATTGCGTTGGGCCCAGGATTACGCCGCCCACAATCGCGCGCTGATGATGCATGCGGTGCTCAAGGCATTGCGTGAAGAGTTCGGCCGAGACATCGCGACATTCGACAATGCCGTCCAGTGTCATCACAACTACGCTTCGGTCGAGGAGCACTTTGGCCAGAAGGTATGGTTAACCCGCAAGGGGGCGGTGTCAGCGCGCCGCGGTGAGCTCGGCATCATCCCGGGTTCGATGGGCGCCAAGTCTTACATCGTACGTGGCAAGGGCAACGAAGATTCCTATTGCTCCTGCTCGCATGGTGCCGGCCGGCGCCTCTCACGCGGAGCCGCGAAGCGCGCGTTCACACTCGCTGACTTGAAGCAACAGACCGCTGGAGTCGAGTGCCGTAAGGACGAGGGCGTACTCGATGAAATCCCGGGGGCGTACAAGGATATCGATGCGGTTATGGCTGCACAGGCGCAGCTCGTCGATATCGTGCATACCTTGAAGCAGGTGATGTGCATCAAGGGTTGAAGTCGTCCATTCCACTGTTATCCAACCAAAGGAGGAGTCCGATGAGTCCGCACATTCTCGCGCTTGACGCCGCCGGCGCTCCGCACCGGTGGATAAACGTGCGCGGCGCCGCGCACTACTATGCGACCAACATGGTCGCATGGGAGGTCGGCGCCAACGAGTTCCTGCTTCGAGGTGGCATTCAACGATCGACTGGCTTGCAGTCCATTATTCGTGCGAGCTCGATCATTGCCATCAAGGGCAGGGACTTCATGGTCCGGCACTTCAAGCACGCGCCGGCGCTGACCAAGGAGATGCTGCTGGCCCGGGACCGCCATATTTGCGCCTACTGCGCGCAGCGGTTCCGGTTTGAGCAGCTCGACATGGAGCACATCGTGCCGAAGTCGAAGGACGGTGCCAACTCGTGGATGAACCTCGTAACGGCGTGCAAGGCGTGCAATAACCGAAAGGCCAACCGCACGCCTCAGGACGCCGGCATGAAGTTGCACTACGTGCCATACGTGCCGAACCGCTACGAGGCATTCATTCTCAGCAACCGCAAGATCCTCGGGGACCAGATGGAGTTTTTGCTCCAGGGTGTGCCGAAGGGCTCGCGTGTGCACCCACAGATGAACCTGACACACTGACACGGGAGGGTCCAATGAACGAGAAGAAGTCACTACTGGCGAGATTGGGCATCGCCCCATCTGCGCAGTTTGCGATCGCGGACCTGCTGGCGCTGGTTTCCCACGCGGATGGATTCAAACGCGAGGAAGCCGTGCGCCGGCTGGGAGTTCGGGGTGATCCAGCCGCCCTCCCTTACCTGATCGAACGGGCAAATGACTGGGTCCCGCAGGTACGGGAGGCGGCATATGATGTATTGATCCAACTGCTGAAAGCCGGCAACGCAGCAGCTTTCATCGCTTCTCTGCCACAACTCATGCACTTGCAAAGCTGCATGCGCAGCGATCATCGGGATCTCCTGGCGAGCGTCGAAGAGTTTTTGTTGCGGGAGGAGAACCGGGAAGCGCTGCTGGGCGGCATGGAGCACCCCGAAGCTCGGGTTGCGCGACTCGTAATTCGCTTGCTGGCAAGCGCGAAAGCCGCGACCCCGCAGCAGATCGTGGCTCGGGGTCTGGCGCATGCGGACCCGATTGTCAGGTCCATTGCCATCGATCTACTGCGAGATCTCGCGCCAGCCGAGTTCGAAGCAGCGATGACCCAGTCTCTGGCGGACCGCTACATGCCGGTGCGCAGGGAAGCGTTTCAGCAACTGCTGCGGCGTGATCACGCACGGGGTTTGAAGGCGGCCCGCCAGTTTCTGTTCGACGCTTCCGTCTCTGTCAGGGAGATCGCGATTCACCAGCTTGCCACGATGGGTGAATCTATCGAGGATCTGTACTCGTCGGCTCTTAGTGCAGATCGTGTTCGGGTACCTGACGTCAAATGCGTGTTGTGGGGCTGGGCTGCGGTAAATTGCCGTGGCCGTGCGCAGCAGGTGATCGGGATGCTCGATTCGAGCCATCCCGGAATCAGGCTGGCTGCGCTTCAGGCAATCACCAAGCTCCAGGGGGAAGATGCCCGCCCTTTCCTGGTGGCTGCGCTCTCGGACGAATCGCCTGCAGTGTGCAAGGAAGCTGCGCGACTGATTTGCAGGAACGGTGTGTCCTTGGACGCTGACACCCTTGTTGGAATCGCCTCATCGAGTACTCATGGCCACGTGGCGTATGCCTGTTGCCGTGTTGCTCGCAAGGGCGGCAAGTGGGTTTGGCTCCGGTTCATTCTGAGTGTGTATGGATCGGAGACGTCGAAGGTTGAGCAAGCGGTGTTTACCAAAGAGATCGATCGTTGGGAAACTCTCTTCAACCGTACGAACCGCCAGCCCAGTCAGCAGGAGATTGGCAGTATCGTGCACTTGTTGCGTGCCAGTGAGGCTAAGCTGTGGCCCGCACAGGTTCGACTGCTGAAATTTACGTTGAGAAGCTATGGAGAATTCTGATGGGTGTGAAAGCACCTATCGGTACCGAGGTCTAGGTTAGAGCATTCGTTTGACATCCTCCCCCGCCTGCAAGCGGGAGATTCCTACGGCGCTAAGCATGAGTTGCCTCACGTTCTGTCGCCTCGGCGGGTTCCTGCTTCGACGAGGCTGCGCTGCTCACCCAGCGACTGACGGCCTCTCCACAGGCTACAACGCGGTGTCCCCGCGCTAAAACGTTTTTCGCCCCAACCACATCGGCGTTGTCCTCGTACAGGCATTGCACGCAGCGGAACCGGGCTTGAGTGAGTCGGTTGGTGGCGCTGACACACCCACACTCCGGACATTCTCGACTGGTGTTCTGCGGCGGCACCGCGATCAGCGTTCCACCCGCCCACTGGAGCTTGTATTGCAATTGGCGGCGGAACTCGAACCAGCCCTGGTCGAGGATGGACTTGTTCAGACCTGTCTTGGCCCGAACGTTTCGACCCGGATTCTCCGCAGTTCCCGCAGCCGACTTACTTAGGTTCTTCACCTGCAGCTCCTCGATGCACACCATTGCGTGGTTCTTGCTGATGGCGCTCGTAGCTTTGTGCAGGTAGTCGCCTCGGACATTGCCGATACGGGCATGGATTCTCTGGACGCGGGCCTTGGCCTTTGTCCAGTTGTGGCTGAACTTCACCTTGCGGCTCAACGCCCGTTGCGCGTGGCGCAGTCGAGCTTCGTGCCGTCTGAAGCTGTTGAGGGGCGCGAGGAAACGGCCGTCGCTGAAGGTGGCAAAGCGGGCAACGCCCATATCGATGCCAATGGCGCCGGTGGCCTGCGGCACAGGCGGTTCAACCTCGCGCTCGGTCTGGATGCTCACATACCACTTGCCCGCCCGCAAAGAGACCGTGGCGTTGCGCGCGGCGCCCAGCACCGCGCGCGACAGGCGCAGCCGCATCCAGCCGAGTTTGGGAAGAAAGAGGCGGCCGTTGACCTGATCGAGCTTGAACTGTTTGGGGTCGGGATAACGGAAACTGTTGTGCTGGCCGCGTTTCTTGAACTTCGGCAATGCCGCGCGCCGGGCAAAGAAGTTCTTGTAGGCTCGCTCCAAGTCTTGCAACGCCTGTTGCAAGGGGTGAGTCGGGGCATCGCGAAGCCACGGCGTTTGCGCACTGTTGCGCCACTGGGTGAGCAGCTTGCAGAGCCTTGCATAGCCCAGATTCTTCTCGCCGCGCTCGTAGCGTGCTTTCTGCAACGCCAGCGCCTCGTTGTAGACGAATCGACAGGCACCGGCGAAGCGGCGCATGTTGCGTTCTTGCGCCCCGTTGGGCTGCAATTGGAATTTGAAACCTTGCCAGCGTTGCATGAGCCCATCATACAGTTGGTCCATGGAGACAGGAAACCAACTTCGGCGTGGGAGCCACTACATCTTTCTAATGCACGTGCATTGGGTCTTCGTGACAAAGTACGGCGTAGTGTTTTCACGGCACTGATTCTGCACGCCCTGTGCAGCATCTTCTCCGACGTGTGTTCGGACTTCGCATCGCGCCTAGTGGAATTCGACGGCGAGGACGACGCATGTGCATGCTCACGAATTACCCGCCGAAGATCGGTGTTGCCGCCCTAGTGAATTTCCTCCGGGGCGTGTCCGGTCGGTTCATCCGACTGAAAAACTTCCTGAGCATCCAGTAAGGAACCGCAAGGCGGGGTCTTTTTCATTTCTGCGGGGACTGTTCGAAAATCAGCAAGGCCCATTCGTCGAGATGGGTTTCACGGACTAAGGTGAGCCCAGTGCGCTCATAGGCCACGCGCAAAGCAGGTGCCTGCGGTCGCGTGAATCCACTGATGAGCAGGAGGCTGGTTGGGCACATGGCTCGGCGCAGAGCTTGCGCCAGATTGCGCAGTGGTTGCTCGAGGATGTTCGCAACGACAAGGTCGAATCGCGCACCCCAATGATTCGGGGCTTCGTCCGTGAAGTGAATCTGCGTAGGGTGAGCGTCCAGCGCCGCATGCATTTCAGCAGATGCCAGCGCAATAGGGTCGATGTCAGTACCGACCACAAATTGAACGCCTCTCGCCCGGGCGATCCGGGCAAGCACGCCCGTTCCCGTTCCTACATCCAGGACAGCTTGCGGTTGTCGCTGACGGCAAAGCAGATCCAACACGCCGGCGCAGAGGCGCGTCGTTGGATGGGACCCGTCACCGAAGACTTTGTGGCCAGTGGGTTCGCTGGGGAGTTGGGACAGCGACAGCCATCCGTCCTCCGGCGTAGGAGATGGCGAGCCAAAAGGATAAACGGTGATTCTGGGAGCGAGCTTGGCTGGCTTCAGTGCTGGCTTCAATGGGCGAAGGGGCAACGCCATGATGCCCAGGAGCTTAGCAGAGTACGGCTGAGTCCTATCCGCGACGGTTGATCGCAAATGCCACGGATGGGTCGACCACATTTTCAATGTCTGTGCACTGAGGGGCCGTGGCGCCCTTGTAAGCGGCCGTCGGGAAATACTTCAACTGCCAGGCTGTAAAGCCCCAGACGTCAAGGTCAGCCTTGAGGTACTTCGTGGCGCGCTCGGCGGCTTCGCAGTCGTATTGCGAGCGGTTGGCATGCTCCCGGGTCTGCTTCAGCAAGTCGGTGCGCGCTGTGGCCTCGGATCGCTGTAATAGAGTTTCCTTCAGATTCGCAGGAGCGCCCTTGCGACGTGGGGTGTGATGAACTTTGAATTCGGTGTCGGCGTAGGGATCGATGTCGATAGCTGCGCCCGAAGCGTTTGCTTTACGGTTGAGCGCTGCATCGTCATCCAGAGTGCCGGTTGTGGGAGTCGTCGGCGGTGGCGTTGATGGACTGAATACCTCGGCCTTCACAGCACGACTTCCGGAGGTCGTTGCCATGTGGTCTTCGAGTGTCCATACACCCAACGTGATGAGTGCGCCGCAGGCTCCTAATACACCTGCGTATTTTATGAAACCGGCGAGGATGGCGGTACCGCGGACCGGTACCAACTCATTGCGCAACTCTTTGCGCTTCAGCCAGCCAAGCGAGAGATTCAGGCTGTAGAGGGCGCCCTGGCCGAGTATGCAGCCCAGTGCGGCACCTAAAACAACTTGGGACATGTTCACGATTGGTCGCGCGCTCATCCATCAATTGCCCAGTTGACATTGTGCGGGTCGGTTGACGGGTGATCCGTGAGCCGAATCACGTGGTTTTACGCGAAATGTCGTTTTGTGGCCGTGGTGCGCTGCGGCGCGACATAAGATCCAACCGGGGCAGTAGGAACCACGCACCCCACGCCGCGTTTTTATTCAAGGAGTTAGCCTCGGAGAACAGCAATGAGAGCTTCACCTTTTCTGCGTATCTGTGTTGGTGCGATTCTCCTGGCCTTGTCCTTCGCGGCGGTGGCAGAAAACGCTGTGACGAGCGACACCGCCAGTGTGCGTGCGGGTCCTGATGGCTCGTATCCAGAGGTAGCGCAACTCGATGTTGGCACTCCTATCCAAGTGATGGGCTGTCTCGAGGACTGGAGTTGGTGTGATGTGGCCGTCGAAGGCATGCGCGGCTGGCTCTACTCCCCGGATATAACTTACGAGTATGAAGGAGGCTACGTTCCCTTCTATTCATATGCGCCGGCCCTGGGCGTAGCTGTTGTGCCATTTGCGCTCGATGTGTATTGGGGAAGCTACTATCACGATCGTCCGTGGTACGCGCAGCGTGATCGGTGGGAACATCGCCCAATACGCCACGAGCGACCTCCAGGACCGCCACCCAATGCGGGGCCGCCACCGCGTCAGGCAGTGGTGATGGAAAGACCGCGTGCAGGTTCGCGGCCTGATCGATCGATGCGGCTCGGCAATGCGGATCCGTCGCACCTGGATGAATCGCACCGTGATGACGTTCGCCGCGCCGACGACGCTCACCGCGCAGTCGAACCTCGCGCTGTGGGCCCTGGTGCGGCCGATCCTCACGTCGCCCGGCCTGGTGGAACCGGACCGGGTGTGGCCGACCCTCATGCGCAAGGGCACTCCACGTTACCGTCACCACCACACTCTGCCGAGCGCAACGTCCGGCCAACGGAAGTGCGGCCGCCGGAACCGATGAGGCCACCAGAAGCGGCCGCCCATCAGAGCAACGGAGGACACGCTCGCCCGAGCGAGCACACTGAAACCCAACGGGCCGAACCCCAACGACACGACGAGCAAGGACGCCGCGAGCCAGGCAAACCCGAAGCTCCACCGCATCAGGAATAATCGGCTATGGAGAATCGGAACGCACACACCCGCGGCGCGTTAGTTCATCAAATCTAACTTAAGTGGGGATGACAGTGAACGCGAATGATCCTCAAACATTGGTTGTCATCGCCGTCCTCGTATTGGCGGTGATTGCTGCAATCTTCCTCTTCACACGTGAACGACGGAAAGCGCGATCCCGGCACCTGCAGGAGCGCTTCGGCCCCGAATACGGTCGTGTCATGAAGACTGTAGGCGATCAGCAGAAGGCGGAGTCCGAGCTCAGAGCGCGCGAGGAGCGCGTCGAGCGGTTGAAGCTCGTGCCGCTGCCTGCCGCCGAAGCGACCAGGTTTGCCGCGGAGTGGCAGGTCATACAGAGCCGTTTCGTGGACAACCCGACCGGCGTCGTAGGCGAGGCGGATCGACTGGTGCGCGACTTGATGCTGAAGCGCGGCTATCCCATGGGCGACTTCGAGCGTCGTGCCGCGGATATTTCCGTGCATCACCCGTTAGTCGTGCAGAACTATCGTGCGGCTCAGGCTATAGCCGTTCGTGATTTGCGCGGAGAAGCGAGTACGGAAGAGTTGCGAAAGGCTGTTGTGCACTATCGGGCTCTGTTCGACGAGTTGCTCGAGGTCGGTGGATCGCGGAAACCCGGGCCGCGCGTAGTAACCGAACGAAATGCAGAGGTCGTGCAGCCATGAGCATCACCGGCAATCGCGAAAGAACCGATCGCACCGATCGACCTCTCTCGACGGCGGACTTGGCAGCGGCGGCCGCCGCTCGACGTGTTGATGACCGTGCGGATGACGATGAATCGATCTCCAACGAGAGGGACTTGGCTGCGAGAGACGAGAGAGCCGAGGAAGCAATGGACGAGGCAATGAGGGACGATGCGGCACGCGATGATGCTGTCGCTCGCGCCGACGACGATCGTGACGACGTGTCGCGTACTGGGGCCTCTCGCTCTGATACCGCGCGCGCTGACATGTCGCGTCCCGGGACGGCTAGTACCGACGCCACCCGCATGGCTCGTGCTGACGCAGTGGGCACTGATGCGACACGTGTTGATGCCACCCGCGACACTCGTGCTGACACCCCGCGCGGCACTCGCACTTCCGAAGCGCTCGAGCCACTCTTCACACCGGATCTAACCGACACCTACCGTCAACGGTGGACCGCGATTCAAACCGGATTCGTGGACGATCCCCGGCAAGCGGTCCGCAATGGCGACGAGCTGGTGGCACAGATCATGACAAATCTGGCCAACTCATTCGCAGAGGAACGTCATCGAGTCGAGGCTCAGTTGGATGAAACTGGAGAGGGCTCGACCGAGAATCTGCGTATCGCGCTGCGTCGCTATCGCTCCTTCTTTGAGCGATTGCTGTCGCTCTAAGCTCTAGCTCTTGAGCCACAACAACTCGCGCCCGTGCCAACGGGCGCGAAGTTATGTGTCCGCCGCAGTGGCATGGCCTGTCCCTGGCCCCCACGCATAGACCGTCTTTGTAACCCCGCCTGTGCTCTTTGGACTATTCCTGCCTGACAGCATCCGACTGATCATGCTTGCGACTGCCGACGAATGACACTGCCGGCAACGCTTCAGTCATCGCAAGCACCAAGCATCCTCACACGGAGAACCTCCAATGCTGTCACCCTTCTCTCAAACAGAGTTCGGTCAACCGGGATTGAGTCAGCCAATGAATTTTGGCGGACAGATAAACCCCTTCCTGCACACTCCCTGGCTACAAAGTCCTGTTGCAAACCATCCGTTTGCGCACAATCCGTTTTTGAACTCGTTTGCGGGCCATACAGGTGCAGCCGTCGGCGCGGCCCTTCCGGCCGGCGCGACCCTTCCGGCGCCACAGGTCGTGCAGGCGCTCGGCCAACTCGCGCAGCAGATCGCGGTCCAGAGTGCAGTGGCCCAACAGATCGGCATTGCGGTCCACCAACTCGCTCACCAGCTGGCGATGCAGATTCCGCAGGGATATGCGAACGGCGCCTTCGGCCAGACCGGCTTTGGACAAGGCGCGGGCTTTGGACAAGGCGCGGGCTTTGGACAAGGCGCGTTTGGGCCAACCGCATTTGGACAAGCCGGTTTCGGCCAGTCCGGATACGGCCAGCCGCCTGGTTTCGGCCAGCAGGCTGGATACGGTCAACCACCCGGCTTTGGCCAGCCCGCTTACGGCCAACCCGGCTACGGCCAACCCGCATTCGCAGGTTTCAACCCCCAATCCCAGGCCTGGGCCGCCAATCGTCAACAGACGATCCAGTAGCCACTCGAGGATCAAGAGTCCCCGAGGATCAAACCTCCTCGGGGAGCAAACCCAACAGCATCAAACAGTATGCCTCGGCGGCGCGCAGCGAGCGCGCGAGCACTCCCCCAAGCGCCCGCCGAGGACAGCGACACGCTCCACAGCGACACGCTCCAACGCCCCGAGCCGCCCAACGCTCCGAGCCGACCCAACCAGAGGAACTCCCGATGCCCCCAGAGAAAGACGACAAGTCCACCGCAGCGATCAAAAAGACCACCGATGCCGGCGGCGATGACTCATCCAGACGGACCTCTGGATCGGCCTCGGCGGCCTCGGGACCGACCTCGGGGCCCGCATCCCAAAACCGCACGACTCCACGCGAATCGAACAACGGCGCCGACGGCGCCCTGACGGCATCAGCTCCAGGCAGACGCCGTGAGCGCTATCTCATCGGCATGCGCACCGCGCCCGATGGCCAGCCAATCGCCTCCGCCCAGAATTTCATGGCCTCTCCCCAACATTCCATGGACGACGTTGTCCAATACCTCGGTCAACAGGAAAACGTCGAAGTCATCAAACGCATCAAGTTGGGCGGTCCCCAGCCCTTTACCGCCAATGGCCGCAGCGTAGCTGAGGTCCTGGTCGCCAAGATCGACGACAGCAAGGCACAACGATTGCGGTCCATAGCGCCGCCGCATCTGATCATCGAGCCTGACTCGCCACTGAACTGCGCCGACTACCTGTCGACACCAACGTACAACTCTGCACATTCATATAGCACCCCGATCGGCGCGTTCCTGCCACTGCGCTCCTTTGCAACTGACGTTGCCATTCGAGTCATCGGCGAGCGCGATCAGCCGCTTGCCAGGGCGATGGTCGTAGTCGATGCCGGCGAGCTTCCAGCTCAAGCGCTGACGGACGAAACCGGTACGGCGCGAATCACCTTCTTCGGAGGCTCCATCGATACCGTCCGAACGTTGTTTGTGAGGGCGCCGGCCAATCACTGGGACCGCCTCATACCCATGCCACATTTGAGTTCCGGCATGAACACCGTCAGGTTACGCCCACTGGCTGAGCTCTATCCCAACTTCCCGAGTGTGCGATCCGTCGGTTGGGGCCAGCGCCTGATGGGACTCGACCCGGCGGCCGGTCGCCTACCCGATAGCCCACCCGGCAGCCTGATGGGTAACCTGTCTGGCAGTGCAGTCAGAATCGGCGTCATCGATTCCGGTTGCGACAACTCGCATCCGTTGCTGCGACATGTTGTCCACGGCAAGGACTTTACTCCCGGTAACACAGACCTGAGCTGGACTCAGGACCTCGTGTCGCATGGAACACATTGCGCGGGCATCATCAATGCCTCAGTCACCGAGCAAGGCATCGTTGGTTGCGCCCCGGCAGCCGAGCTGCACGTATTCAAGGTCTTTCCGGAGGGCCGGATCAGCGATCTGCTGGCAGCGCTCGATGAATGCATAGAACGGGAGCTCGATCTCATCAACATCAGCGTTGTGAGTGACGGATTCTCGGAGTTGGTCAATCAGAAGCTCCAGGAGGCACGACGCAAAGGCATCGCCTGCATTGTGGCGGCGGGAAATTCCGGCGGCCCACTCTTGTTCCCTGCGATGGTCCCCGCGGCAATGGCCGTCGCCGCGGTCGGTAAGCTAAAGGAGTTCCCCGCCGACAGCTCCCATGCGTTCAATGTCGTTCCACAGCTCGTCGGTGGCGACGAAATCTTCGCGGCGGCATTCAGTGGCATGGGCCCACAGATTTGGGTTTCGGCGCCCGGTGTTGCAGTGATCTCCACGGTTCCTGGTGGGGGTTACGCGGCGGCGGACGGCACCTCTGCGGCGGCCGCACATGTGACTGGACTCGCCGCCGTAGTGCTGGCCCAACACCCTCTGTTTCAGGATGGACCTCTCAAAGTTCGTTCGGAGCAGCGTGTCCATGCCTTGTTCGAGCTGATCCGGGCGAGTGCAGTACCGCGCGTCGCTGATCCGCGGCGCGGTGGCGCCGGCGTACCGAATCTGATGCGCATCCCGCTTCCCGGAGCGCAGAGCTTCGGTGGGTCTCCGAGCTTCGGCGTCGGCGCGCAAGGCTTCGGTCTGGGGCTCACCATTGCCGATGCAACGGATCGCGTCGCAATGCCCGGCGCAATGCCTGGATACTGGCCCTCGTCGATCCAAGGCCAAGGTTGGCCGCGATGGTTACCAACGCAGACAACAGGACTCTTCTGACGACGGACGCCTAGGCCTGACCCAAGCCTGCCGCGAGCGCCGGATTCACATCCGGCGCCACAGTCAACTGTAGCTCTTGTGCCCGTAACCGCTCCTGTGCACGCACCGTCGCACGAATCAATGCTGCAGCTTCGCCGCGCCGATGCACCTTGAGCTTGCCGCATATGTTGTGCACATGATTCTTGACCGTGGCGGCCTCAATGCCCAGCTCGCGAGCAATTTGCTTGTTGGTCAGGCCGGATTCGATCAGGTGCGCAATCTGGAGCTCACGGCGCGACAGCGGCACAGCGGAAGCAGGGCTGTTGTTGGCCGCGATCACACTGTTACCCCCGGCCTTCGACAAAGTCGCCACCCGCCGAAACAGCGACGCAGCCGTTCGCGCCGAGCACGGCAACTCATCGCTCATCACCCGCTCGAGCACGCTTACGACATCACTACATTCGGCGCTGTTGCAAACGTACCCAGCGGTTCCTGCTGCAGCCAGTGCTAAAATCTCTTCGTCAGTCTCTTTTACGCCAAAGGCGACGACCTTCGAGTCAGGCGCCGACGCGACAAGGTTCTTCAGTAACTCAATGCTGTCCGGTCGCGTTGCATCGAACAGGATTACGTCGGGGTGCAGTTGCGCACTTTGCTCATGAGCGTGCGGAATGTCGACGGTGCTCAGAACTTCAATTTCATCGCGCACTGCAAGGACCGAGCGCAAGCCCTCCTGCACAACCCGAACATCACTCACAATGAGAACGCGGAGCGTTCGAGCAGATTTCTGTCGCATCAGTCATGGCGCCTGCGTGGGTAGGGTCATGGTATGACCGCTGAACATGGCAGGGGCTCCGCGGGTGCGGTGAATTTTTTATGACCTGGCCGCCGTCCCGCTACGCTTGCCAAACGTCGGCAAACAGCCGCGCAAAATTTTTCCCGAGGATCTTTTCGATCCGACCCGAGGTCCAACCGCGGCGCGACAGGTCATCGGCCAGTGTCTTGAAGCGACGCGGGTCGTTGTACTCGGGAACCAGGTTGAACACATCGGCCGCCTCCCCGGGGGCGGCAATGCCGGCTTTGACGCGATCTTCAAAAAACTTGCGCTGCATTTTCGCGAGCGCATCGTTCAGTTCGGTCCCAGATATGCTTCCGTCCGTGCCGAGGCCGACGTGATCCTCGCCACAAACGTTGACCGCATGCTCGAGATGGCGGATGAGGTCCTCCCCATGCGGCTGCCCGGATGCTCGCAGAAACGGCATGAAATAGATTCCCGCCACGCCGCCTCGGTCCGCGAGCGCCTTCAGTGATTCGTCGTGGGTATTGCGGGGCACATCGACCAGCGCTCGGCAGCCTGTGTGCGTGATGGCCATGGGCGCCTTCGATGCGGCGATCCCCTCCGAAATAGTGCGAGGCCCGGCGTGGCTCAGATCCAGCAACATGTGCAGGCGATTCATCTCGGCAATCAGTTCGTGACCCAGCCGACTCAGACCGCCGTTGGCCGCTTCCAGGCACCCATCGCCCATGAGATTGCGCCGGTTATAAGTTGGCTGTGAGATGCGCACGCCCAGATCGTAGAAGGTGGCCAGGCGGCTCAAGTCCCCTTCCAACATGCTGGTGTCCTGGAAACCGAAGATCAGGCCCATTCTCCTGGACGACTTGGCGTCCGCGAGATCTTTGGCCTTCAGTACCTTCAGAAATATATCGGGGTGTGCCGTCAGCTCGCGTTCCACGCTTGCGATGCCGGCAACGGTATTCTCGAAGCGATGGGGCGCGTTGCCGACCTCATTGACCGTGACATTTACGGCCGTCACGCCAGAGGCACGCACGTCCGCAAGGAATTTCGCAGAAAGCGGTGCATCCGGAGCCTCATTCGGGTCAAAGCCTCCCGGTGCACCCAGGGCATCGATGACCACTGCATTCGCGTATTGTTTGTCACTGAAGCCAACCGCGGGAGCGGCGGCTTGGGTCGGACCGGATCGGAAGAAATACCCTGAGAGCGAGATCAGGATCGCGTCACGTCGTGTCAGCATGCCATTGCCTCCAGCAGCGGGAGCCGCTGGAGGCAATGATACTCAGGTCCGCTTCACGGCGCTCACGGAAACGCCGGTGTCACTCTTAAAACGGGGCGTCACTCTTAGAATGCGTTGTAGACAACATCCAGCACGACACCCGTGGCAATCGCCGCCAACACCACATCGTTGTCCACCCGAACCCACCGACAACCGTAAGGTGGTTCACGCAGCCCGTAGACACGGTAGTCCCCTACGAAATAGGGCGGCGTGTAGTAGGCGACTGGCAGACGTTCGCCCCGGCGCCAACTGTGTTCGTAGTAACCCCACGGGCGGTGATACTCAGCTCGACGGAATCGAGCGTCGCGCCAATCATTGTCATGGTACGCATGCCATTCACGATGGTCATGCCAGCCGATGCGGTCATCATGGTGACGGTCTTCGCGCCAGTCACGCTCGTTTCGACCTTGCGGCGCTTGCTGCCAACCGCGATGGTTGTCGCCCCAGCCGCGATGATTGTCGCCCGGATGACCATTGAAATCGTGATGCTCGGCTGACCAGGCGTGCCGGCCATCGTGATCATGACGGTCGTCCGCCATGGCCACTGAAGCGGCCGCCAGTGAAAGGGCAACTGCAGCGGCAATCATTCGTTTCATGGAAGTCTCCTCTTGCGCGGGCGTTGCCCGCTCATCGTCGATCCAGGGTGTCCCTCGCGGGCCACCCGTGCGACGCATGCGTCGCACCCTGTCGCCGGCGCGAGTTCGGTTTTCTCGCCCGTGGGAGCCAATGTGGACCTGATGAGCTGAAAGACGACTGAATGGCCGGTTCAGCCGCTATTCAGGCTCGTCTGCGAATGAGTGTCGACTCCAGTGGCGCAGCAATACCCAATTCAAATGCAATCACGATGGCTTCCGAACGCGAACGCACACCAAGCTTCTCCAGGATGGCGGAAACATGGTGATCCACGGTCTTGGTGGACCGGTACAACTGACGTGCAAGTTGTGCGTTCGTGCATCCCTGTACCAGGAGCCTGAGCACTTCGATCTCTTTTGCCGTCAGCCCGGCGGGATTGTTGCGAGTCGCTTCGCTTGGGCCTCGGGGCACTCCGCGCGCACCCAGTACCCGCAGGCGTTTTCGACAGATCTCTGCGAGTGGCCGCATATCCAGACTTTCAGCAAGTGCCAACGCCTCACGCAGCGCTTCCTCCGGACCGTCGGATAGAGCAAGCGCCTGCTCATACCGCAGCCCCTTGCGTTCCCAGAACTGCGCGGCCGCTCGCCAATCGCCGGCAATCATCAGCCGATAAGGCTCGGCTATGCCCTGTGGAATCGAGTCGAAGGGTTGGGAGCGGGAGCGCCACCAAAGAAGCTCTCCCTTCAACCACGGAGCCGTGTGATCCTGGATCTGATCCAATGCGGCCAAGACCTCCCGCACAATCCAACCCATGCGACCCCGATACCACGCCAGCTCGGCGCGCGCCGCCGCGATCTTCCCTATGAAGCTGAGCTCACCTGTTGGCAAAGCAAGTGTAGCAGCCTCGTCCAGCAACTCGTCGGCGCCACTGTCGCCACGGCGGATGCGCAAGAGCGCAAGTGTGATGAGTACCGGAATGCGCTGTACTCCGATGATGTCGGTGCTTCCGGATAGTTCCGCAGCCAAGTGCGCACTGCTGGCCCAGGCGCGAGGGCCATACTCGAGCACAGCTTTTGAGTTGCCAGCGTGTATCGCGTGATGCAAAAGTTGGTCAACATTCGCGCCGTGTTGAGCCAATACATCGAGAACCCGCTGATGAATGTTGCGAGCACGCTCAGTCGCGAGTGAGCTGTGCACGGCGCGACGCGCCAGCTCGTGACGGAACCCAAGTGCATCTGCGTGTCTGACCAGCAATCCGCGGTCCACGCTTTCATCCACCGCAGTCTGGTCCAACCCGAGGACCTCTTCCAGGAGCCAACCCTCGGTCTTGGCGCGAGACAACGATACGAATTCGACAAGCTGCCGCGCGGCAAGGGAACAACGCATGAGTCGCGCAATAACAGCGTCGCGCACCGGCCGCGGAACCCACTCATCAGGGCACGCCAGGCTCTCCTTCACGAAGAAGGAATTCCCTCCGGTGACTTCATACAACAGCGCGGGGTCACGTCCACTTGGTCTTGCGAGATCTTCCACTGCTGACAGGGAGAGTGGGTCGAGATGCAAGCGGACGACGTGATCACCTGTCTGTTCCCCGAGCGCAAGCTGAACAGGATGAGTGAGCGAGAGCTCATCGCTTCTATAAGTGACCACAAAGAGCGCGTTGGTGCGTTGAACGCGGCGGCCCAGAAAGCGGAAAAAATCCAGGGTGATCTCGTCCGCCCAATGGAAATCCTCGAGAATCACAATCGAAGGGCGTGCCGACTCTAACAGATCCTCCAGGAGAGTTCGAAACAAAGACGCCGGAAAGTCATCTGTGCCGGCGGGGATGTCGCGGGCCGAAGGGAGCAGGGCGGCGATTTCGTGCACCGGTCCTACCGACCGTTGCGTGGCACCGAGCGAATCACAGATGCCCCAGGCAATTTGCGCGTCCTGGAAGTGCTCCGCGGCAAACTTCGCAACGACCGAACTCTTCCCCACGCCCGCCTCCCCGGAGACGAGAACCAGTTTCCCGGTTCCCGCCCGAGCCTCGTGCATTGAACGCTCCAACGCTGCCAGCTCGTCGTGACGTTCGAGAAGTTGCCGCGAGGCGGTGGCCATGTCAGGCACGCGCTTCCAGGACCATGTTGAACGGACTCTCCGTGGCACGCCGCACCCTGGAAAAGCCACCACCGGTCACGACCTCGGTCAGCTTTGCCTGGCCGGCTTGTGCGCCCAGCCCTTCGCCCACTTCCTGGTCGAGCGACGTCGGAACGCAGATCATGGTCGACGCGTTGTAGTAGAGGCGACCGACGGGGTTCATGTTGTCCGTGACGTTATCGCTGGCGATTGGCTCAACGAGCATCCAGGTCCCATCATTCTTGAGGATCTTGCGCATGTGCGTTGCGCAGCCGCGCGGGTCTCCCATATCGTGCAGACAGTCGTACATGGTTACGAGATCGAAGTCGCGTTCGCCAATGTCCTTGGCCTTGACGGCTTCGAAGCGCACGCGATCGCCAACACCGTGATTCTTCGCGTGCTGCCGAGCCTCCTCGATCGACTGCGGATGAAAGTCAAAGCCCACGAATTGGCTCTGCGGGTATGCTTCGGCCATGAGAATGGTCGAAAATCCAACACCGCAGCCGACATCGGCCACCTTGGCGCCGGCCTTGAGTTTGGCCTGAACACCCTCCAGTGCCGGAATCCAGGACTGCACGATGTTGTTGATATAGGTCGGGCGGAAGAAGGCGCCGACGGAGCAGAACAGGCAGCCGGCGGAATCGCCCCAACGCACGCCCGAGCCGTCACGGAAGGCCTGCTCGACCTTGCCTTCACCTTCGATCATGTGGGCCGCCAGGTCATAGGCGCCTGCGAGGTACACCGGACTTTCCTTGACGGCAAATATCATTGCCTGCTCGGGCGAGAGCGAGAATGTCTGGCTGGCCGGGTCGAAGTCGACGAAGCCATTGGATGCTTGCGCAAGCAACCATTCCCGCACGTAACGGGGTGACAGTTCGCCCGCTCGTTTCGCCAGCTCCGCGGCGGTGGCAGCGCCGCCCTTGTGAAGCGCATCAAACAACCCCAACCGAAAGCCGATCCGTACGGTGGGAACGCTGAAGGCACCGCCGAGGTCGCCCAGCATCTTGCCAATGAAGGCGTGGAGTTTCTGTTCATTCAACTGCGTCATAATGATTTGGTCCTGCAAAAGTGTGACAGTTGGGCCGCCCGAGGCTTTCAGTTGTTGGCCGTGAGCGGATCAATGATCTGGGGGATTTCGGTGATTTTGGTCACCGGAATGCCACTCAGCTCCGCATGCTTGCGGATCGCAGCTTCGTTTTCCGCCAGGTAAATACAGAAGGTTTTGTCGCCGCCCACGTAGCTGTGCTGCCAGTGGATTTTTCCAACCTTCGCTATGGCCTGATTCGAGGCGCGCGCCGCGCCGCACAGCTCAACTACCGACATACCGCCGATCCCCGGGATGTCACGTTCAATCAGGAAGCGTTTGAGTGTTGCCATGAGAGTTACCTTCGGAAAGCCGTCTGCAAGTGAAGTAATCGTAGCGGCTGGACCGGGAGCGACAAGCTAAAATTTCTTGTTATCACTAAAGGTAATCTTTACCATGGGGCATGAGCGTCGCCTCCCATCTCAAATCGCTGCAGGCGCTGGATCTCGCCCTGCGCACCGGTTCCTTGAAGGGCGCCGCCGATATGTTGGGAATTACCCCGGCTGCGGCGGGCCAGCGGATCAAGGCGCTCGAGGACTATCTGGGCTTTGAGCTGCTGACGCGCAGCCGCTCCGGACTGCGTCCGACAGCGGAGTTGACGGATGCCGTCGAGCCCCTCGCGGCCGCGTTCGACCAGTTGAAGCTCGTGAGCCAACGGCTCGACTTCCAGCGCACCAACGAGCTCCACATTGCCGCCAATTCCGATTTCGTCGAGCTGTGGCTGACCCCGCGGCTCGCGCGCTACCGCGCGGCCTTTCCCAACATCTCGTTTTGTATCAATGGTGAGGGCGATGCGCCGTTGCGCCTGGGCCAGGTGGATTGCGAGATCGCCTTCGGTGCCCCCAACAAGGAGCCCGGCGCGGATGTTTTGTTTGGCGACTTCCTGGTCCCCATCGGCTCGGTCGACAATACCGAGCGGCTCTGGAAGATTGCCGGCCGCGACAAGCTCGAGGGGTTCCCGCTGTTACATCTGGATTTCTACAAGGACGATCCGCAGGCGATCGGTTGGCCCGAATGGATCGGTGCGCATGGACATAGAAAGAGCGCCCTGAAACGCGGCATCCGCTACCAGCGGCTGGCCCCCGCCCTGGATGCGGTGTTCTCCGGCGCCGGGTTCATGATCTGCGGATTGGCCTTGCTGTCCGATGTCATTGAAGACCCGCGAATTTCATTTCCCTTTCCACTGGCGACCGGTACCTGGACCAGCCATGCGTATTGCGCCAACTTTCGCTCTGGCGCACTGGTCAAACCGCAAGTGAAGCGTTTCCGGGAGTGGCTGCTCGGTGAGAGTCGAGCCACCCAACGGTGGCTCGAGCAGAAGATTCAGGCGGCGCAGTCGGACGTCAAAGGCTCAGGTCGTTCCCGCCGCCGCGTGACCTCACAACGGTAGCAACTCGCCGTTCACAATCCAGGGTGTGCCGAACTTGTCGGTGAGCATGCCAAATGATTTGGCCCAGAACGAAGGCGCCATCGCCATGGTGACCTTGCCGCCCACAGCCAGCTTGTCGAAGATCTTTTGCGCCTCGGCAACCGTGTCGTAGTTGAGCGTAAGCGACACGCCGTGAATACCTTGATACGGCATATGGTTGGGTGCGTCACCCGCGTAGAGGTATCCGCCGCCTGGCAAAGCGAGCCGTGCGTGCAGGATGCGGTTCGCGAATTCCTTGGGGATCTGCGCAGCCATGGGTGAATCGGCGCCGCTCATGAGTATTTCGAGCTTGCCCCCCAGGGCGCTTTCATAGAAGCGCACGGCCTCGGCGCAAGTGCCGTCAAAGCCCAGGTAAGCGATCGGATGTGGCATATGGAGTCTCCTTGCATTTCACGCCCGCAATGATTGGCGCGTTCTAGGCTCAAGGACGGACTCCCGGGCCGAGGTCCGACACGTCTTCCACCATTATTTCAGTGCCTGATCGGCCAGGGAAAGGCAGCGCACCGGCCCCGCCACCTGACCGCCTCACCTGCCTCACACCAAGCCGGCGGCGATCGCACGCAAGACCGCTTTCGTCCGGTCAGCCACGCAGAGCTTCGAAAATATGCTCGACACGTGGTTTTTCACGGTCCCCTCCCTGAGCGCCAAGGCCGCGGCAATCTCCCGGTTGCCGATACCGCTGGCCATCAGGCGCAAAATCTCCAACTCGCGCTCGGTCAATGGGTCCAACATGCCAGAGGCATTGTCGGGCAGCGACTCTCGCAGACTGTTACGTGCCAGATCGGAGACAAGCGGCGCGTACAGGTAGGTGCCCCCACCCGCGACGGCATGGATAGCATCAACCAGAGTCTCCGCAGAAGCCCCCTTGAGAAGGTACCCGCGCGCGCCCGCTTTGACACCCTGAATCAACGCATTGTCATCCTCAAAAGTAGTCAGCAGCAAAGTGGGCGGCAAATCACCTCGGCGGGCAAGAGTCTGTATAACTTGTACGCCATCCAGCTTCGGCATGCGCACGTCGAGGAGCAGCACGTCGGGTTTGGATGAGGATACTGCCGCAAGCGCCGCTTCCCCATCCTCCGCTTCTGCAACCACTTCGACTCCACCTAACAATTGCAACAGAGCCTTCAGACCGCTGCGGATGAGCGCCTGATCGTCCACCAGACACACTCGTATCAAGGCACACTCCCGGCCGCCGGCAGAATTCCTTCTATGGCAAAGCCCTCGCCGCTGCTGATGGACAACCTTCCACCCAACATCTCGAATCGCTCGCGCATTCCCGCCAATCCGCTTCCAGGGGCGAACTGCCCGCCACGACCATCGTCGTGGGCGGCGATGACGATGCCGGTATCAGTGTTACGGATGTCGATAACAAGCTCGCGAGCATGTGCGTGCCGCATCGCGTTCGTAATAACTTCCTGAACGCAGCGAATGATGGTTTCTGCGCGAGCCGGATCGGATACCGCAAGTTCCGGCGATATATGCAGGCGCACGTCGAGCAAACCTTGTGCACCTTCCGCCAGCTTTTCGAGTGCGGAGCGTAAATTGGTAGGTGCGATCCTTCTGAACTTGCTCACCACCTCACGGACCTGCTCCAGCAGTTCACCCGATGCGTTGCGCGCATGTGCCAGATGTTCAGCCGCAGCTCCCTGCGTCATCCTGCTTGCGACGTCGAGGTGAATGGTCAGAGTGGTCAGAGTGTGCCCCATGACGTCATGAAGATCTCGGGCGATTCGCAGCCGCTCGGCCCCACGAGCGCTTTCATCCAGAAGCGCTTGCGCGGCACGCAGTTCCGTGTTGGCACGGGCCAACTCGTCACGGGCAGCCATTTCGCTGCGCGCCAACTGGGCGGCACACAGCGCAAAAAGCTGAAAGCCACCACAACTGGCAATCACCAGGACAAAGGAAGCATCGGTTTCGCCGGTGCATTTGATCATCGCCAGCGCAAACAACTGCACGGCGGTGGCCGCGATCGCCTGGCGGAAATCCAGGAGCAGCGCGAATTGCCACGCCACGACAACCAACAGGCAGGTCACGACGAAGCTGGGATACAGCCAGACCAGGTAGATTGCCGAGAGGGCCTGCAAGGAAACCAACCACGCCTGCCGCCTCGTCATTTTTGTGAAGCCGCTGTTCGGCATCAATACATAGGCGACTACGAACACGGCGTAAGCTGCCGCCCACTTGATGCCCCAGTGCGCTACGTTGGCAACCTGTGCCGGCTCAAAGAACCCCGTATAAGCAGCCCGCAGCCCCGCAGCGACCACCATCGCCATGCCGGCATAACGCAGAAGCCTGTTCCGCCGCTCCAATTGAGTCATTGAGCACCCGCTGAATGGCCCATGAGTCTAGTCCAGGTCAAAGGACCTGTCGCATGACTGGAGTCATGGGTGGCGAGCGTGACCGGGGGCACTTTTGCCGCGCGCAGCCCCAGCCGACACTGTTGGCAGTCACGTCACTGCTGGAGGAATACCCAATGCGATTCTGGAATCGGTTTACCATCGCCGCGGTTGTAGCCATCACCCTTCTGGGTACCGAGGCCTGCCGCCCCGTAAAGGCCGGAGAACTGGCAGACAAAACTGCGCAGCCCGGACAAGTCGCCTTCGAAGCGATCAAGCGGCTCGTCGGAAAATGGCAGGCGCCCATGGCAGGGAACAAGACCATGGTCGATACTTTTCAACCGTTCGCTTTCGGATCGGCGATTCTCGCGGAAGAGTGGCTCGATGGAGAGCAGATCACCTCAACTGTTTTCTACATGGTCGGGTCGGAGTTGCGTGCTGACCACTATTGCGACTATCTGAATCAACCCCGTTACGTTGCCAAGGCTTCGGCGGATCCATCGATTATCAACTTCGAGTTTCGGGAAGCCACCAACCTCGATGCGCATCCCGCCCATTTCCATGGAACGAGATGGCATCTCACCGACGCCACCCACATGACGCAGGAGTGGGATGTCGAAGGCAGCAAGAAAGGCAAGAGCACGATTGCGCTGAATTTCGTGAGGCAGCAATAGGTGAGCTCAAGGCGCGGCGGCTTCCTCGTGAGCCAGATCGATTACGCACGGTGTTCGCCCCATACGCCGGTGGCGGCGGTCCGGCTGGCAAACTCTCCAAAGTCTCGCGCCTTGCGACCGAGTGCTCGTTCCACACCATCTGAGAGATGCGCGTTGCGGCCGTCGAGGACCTCCCCAAACAAATATTCCAGAAATCCCACTACGTCCGCAGGTACACCCTGGCCAGCGAGCGTCTTGGTAAATACCTCCATGGATACAGATTCAAACTGCACTACTCGGCCCGCCGCACGCGCGATTTCCGCAACCGCTTGTGCAAACGTCAGCAACCGGGGTCCGGTGAGCTCATAGAGTTGGCCGCTGTGACCGGTTTCAGTGAGGGCTGCCACTGCCACGTCCGCAATATCCTCGGCATCAACAAACGGCTCGGCCATATCGCTGACCGGCAGCGCCACGTGGCCCGCCAGCACCGACTCCAGAAAAAAGGCCTCGCTGAAGTTCTGCATGAACCAACTGCACCGCACGATGGTCCAGTCGGCGCCGGAGGTCTGCAGCATACGTTCGGCACGCTGCGCTTCTTCTTCACCGCGTCCTGATAACAACACCAGCCGGCGCGCCCCTTGTTTGACGGCCTGCGCCGCAAACGCGGCAATCGCCTCTGGCGCTCCGGGGACCGCCAGATCCGGATAGAAGGACACATACGCGGAACTCGCGCCCTCCAGTGCCCGCGCCCAGGTTGATGGATCATCCCAGCTGAACGGAGGCTGTCCGCTGCGCGACCCGACACGTACGGGCAGTCCCCGCACTCGTAGGCGATCAACAACGCGCCGACCGGTCTTGCCGGAGCCGCCTAATACCAAAGTGAGGCCGGAAGAGGGGTTCGTCTCTTGTGTGCTGCTCATGTGGGTTGTCCTGAGTTGCGTCCTGCGCCCGATTGCGTGGGTCTCACTTTGAGCCACCCAAAAAAGCCCCACCAGCGCATTGAGTCTTCCGATCTTGCTCAATCGTCCAGACTACAGACACGAGTGCTCAGGCGCGGCATACTTCAGAGCATGGGCTCTGATGGCACTTGGACGCCTGTCGATCCGCTGGGCGAGGCGCTGCACTTCCTGCGAATGAGCGGGGTGTTTTATACCCGCTCGGAATTCACAGCTCCGTGGGGACTCGAGCTGCCCCGGATGGATCACTGCATGATGTTTCATGTTGTGACCTCGGGAAGCTGTTGGATTGAGACCGCGGAAGCGCAACCTCGCAAACTGCAGCCCGGTGATTTCGTCTTGGTGCCCCATGGCGTGGGGCATCGGCTCACCGGCGTACCCGGCGCGCGCTGCTGCAAATTGTTTGACCTGCCGCGCGAGCAGGTCAGTGAGCGTTATGAGATTCTGCGGCACGGGGAGGGCGGCACGCCTGTCCACATGATTTGTGGGGCGGTGCGCTTCGATCACCCCGCGGCGGCGCAACTTATCGCGCTCCTCCCCCGCATCATCCATATCGAAGCGGCCAACTCAACATACGATGAATGGATACCCGATACCTTGCGCTACATGGCGGCCGAGGCCAGCGCCTTGCGCCCGGGCGGGGAGACAATCATCACACGACTCGCCGACATCCTGGTGATCCAGGCTCTGCGTACGTGGATCGAGCGCGATCCGGCTGCCCAAACCGGTTGGATTGGAGCATTGCGTGATCGGCAGATTGGACGCGCAATCATGTTGATTCATCGTGATCCCGCCCGCACCTGGACACTGGTGTCACTAGCTTCGGCGGTCGCGATGTCACGCTCGGCGTTCGCTGCGCGCTTCGCCTCGCTGGTGGGGATGACCGCCATGCAATACGTGACTCAGTGGCGAATGAACACAGCATTGACTCATCTGAGAGACGAGGATGTCTCGGTAGCAGTGATTGCCGAACGCCTCGGCTATCAGTCCGAGGCGGCGTTCAGCCGCACCTTCAAACGTGTTATGGGCGCAACTCCAGGGTCGTTCCGGCGCCCGTCTGAATAACTGTCAAGACGAGCTCGTGATGGTCGCGAGCGCAACCCAATTTCTGTCACTGGTTTGCCGATTCCGCTGCGCTGCGGCAGGGAACGGCGCTATGATCTGACTCATGCGCTCGCCCTCAGGCGACGCCCAAAATCAATGAATCGGGGAGAAAGCATGACTTATCAAAAGCTAAGGTCGGCTTGCGCCGTTTTGGCGCTGAGTCTTACCGTGAGCGGGGCTGCCCTTGCGCTCGGTCCGGACCGCAATGTGTCGTCCTGGGTCGGCAACGCGCAAAGGGTGGGTGCGGCAAAGGAAAGCCAGCGGGTTCCAATCACCGTGTATCTCAGCTTCCGCAATACGGAAGCTCTCAAGTCATTGATCGCATCGCAGTCCTCGCCGAGCAATCCTCAGTACGGAAACTTTCTGACACCGGAGCAGTTCCGAGCACAGTTTGCACCGGCAGCGAAGGATGTTGCGCGCGTGCAGAACACGCTTCGCAAGCTCGGCTTCACCATCGATGCGACGCCCAAGAGCGGCCTGTTTGTGCAGGCGAGCGGCACTGTGGCGCAGGTGAAATCAACTTTCGGCATCTCGCAGGATCTCTACTCTTATAAAGGCCGCACGCTCCGCGCCAATGCTGAGAGCCCGCGGGTACCCAAAGAGATTGCCGACATCGTCACTTATGTGGCGGGCCTCGATGACACCGCGGCTCTGCGCAAGCCAAGTCACGTTCGTCTCAACGATGAACGGACGGCGCGGAGTCTGGCGCGAGCCGCTGCGCCCAGCGCGCAAGCGAGCTCAGTCGAGCCGAACGCACCGCCGCCGCCGGCCGCTGCGCTGAACAGCCCTGTTTGCAGCGACTACTGGGGAGATCACAAGGCAAAACTTTCAACGGCTCCCGGCTTGTATCCGCAAACGTTGCCTTGGTTGGTCTGCGGCTACACTCCACAGCAAGTGCGGGCCGCCTATGGCGCCGACCGGGTTCGCCAGGACGGTTCAGGAGTGCGCGTAGCGATCGTTGACGTGTACGCCTCGCCCACTATCCAGCAAGACGTGAACCACTACTCGAGGAATCACGGCTTGCCGAAGCTGACCTATCTCAACTTTGCCCAACTCGTCCCGCCGGGCCTGTTCAACGTGCCGGCCGACGACCCTTGCGATCCGCAGGGTTGGTACCAGGAAGAGACGCTGGATGTCGAGGCAGTCCACTCCATGGCACCTGGCGCTTTCATCCTGTTCGGAGGGATAACCTGCGACGACCCGGGTAACGCAGCGCTTTACGACATCATCGACAATCGCCTCGCTGACATCGTCACCAACAGCTACGGCTTCAATGGTGAAGACCTGCCGGCCGACTTCATTGCGGCGGAGAATCAGTTCTTCATGCAGGCCGCAGCCGAAGGCATGAGCATACTGTTCTCGAGTGGCGACGACGGCGATCTGATCATCGACGGTAATGGTATTGCCTCAGGCTCGTGGGAAGCGACCAGCCCGTACGTCACGGCAGTTGGCGGCACGAGCCTCGCGCTATTGAACCGCGACGGCGACAAGAAAGAGTGGGGTTGGGGCACCTATCGCGCATTCCTCAATAATGCGTTGGTGGCCCCCAACGGCAAGAGCATCGCAACGAGCGGCGTAGCGTTGCCGTTCGACTTCTATGCCGGTTCCGGCGGCGGCCCCAGCCTCGTGATGCTGGCGCCTCACTATCAGTCCGATGTGCCTTACGCGTTCTCTGGGTTCACGACGCTTGAAGATGGCACCAAAGTACCGCTGCAGGCGCCGCACCGGGTAACACCTGACATCTCCATGGTGGGTGACCCGTATACCGGCTTCCTCATCGGCGAAACCTACACGACGGCGGGTGATCCGGTGTCGGACGACGGCTGTGTGCCGCTCACCAAGACGACCGAGTACTGCGAGGGGAGCATCGGCGGTACGAGCCTGTCGTCGCCGCTGTTCGCCGGCGTGCTGGCGCTCGTGAATCAAGCCCGATTCCAGAGGCACAAACACGCGGTCGGATTCGTAAACCCCGCGCTTTACAGCTTCGACATCGGTAATCCTGATTCGAGCACGGCACCAATCAGCAAGGTGAAGAAGCCCACTTCGCCAACGGCTCTGCTGCGCGGCTACCAGAACGACAACACGCGGGTACGTGTTGTGACTGTCAACTCGACGCCGAATGCCAGTAACACGGCAGTGATCGAGGGCGTCGACAGTTCGTATGTCGCAGCCAACGGTTACGACGAGATCACCGGTCTGGGCACTCCCAACATACCGGCGTTGATCGAAGCGTTTCGTAAGTTCTGAAGTTGAGTCACAGTGGCCCGGGTCCGTGTTGAGCGGACCCGGGTCGCTGGTCCGGGTTCTCCTGTCGCGCCGCTTAACCCTGCGCGACCTGCCGAAGCGCTCGCTCGAATGCCTCTACCGGCTGCCCACCCTCAATCAAATATTTGTCGTTCAGAATCACGGCCGGCACCGCATGGATGCCCGCATTCTGATAAAGCTGCTCGCGTGCCCGAACCTCGCTCGCGTACTCATCTGAGTTGAGTATCTGGCGCGCACGGTCGCGGTCCAGCCCAACGCTTGCGGCGACGTTCTCCAGCACCTGGTGGTCGCTCGGATTGAGTCCTTCAGTAAAGTAGGCGACAAACAAAGCTTCCTTGAGCTCTTTCTGCTTGCCTAGGGCTTCCGCCCAGTGCAGCAGGCGGTGGGCGTCGAAGGTGTTGTAGATGCGGCCGCGCTTGTCCATGTCGAAGACAAACCCCAGCGCCGCTCCGCGTTCGCGGATCATCTTCTGACTCCGCGCCACGTCCTCGGGACTGGAGCCGTACTTCCGTGCGATATGCTCTCCGATATCCTCACCTTCCGAACCCATTTGCGGGTTGAGCTCGAAAGGCTGGAAATGGAAGTCCGCCTGGATGTCATCCCCGAGCCGCGACAGTGCAGTATCCAGCGATTTCAAGCCGATAGCGCACCACGGGCAGGAGACGTCCGAAACAAAGTCTATTTTGATACGACGAGTCATTCAGCCCACCCTGGGGACGACCCCCGAATTTTGCAAGTCACGCGCTCCGGCGTAGCTGTTCCAGTCTCTCGTATAAGTGCTCAGTGAAAAAGCCGTGCATCAGAAACCGCTGGGCCAGATTCCACGGCCCGACAAGGTAGAGCGGATATTTGTTGTAGACGTATTCCGTGAGCGTCGGATCCCCGATCAGCTTGCCGATCCGGATGGCCATCGACTGGTCCAGGTTGAACCCGTTGATGGAATCCCGGTATTCCTCGGCGGTGAGCAGAAAGCAGAACAGGCACATGAACAGCGCATGCGAGGTCTCGAAGTCCAGCCGCTGCGTGAAGCGTCGCGGCAGGGTCTGAGGATCCAGATCGATGGGCCGCCAGTGAGTCCAGTCCAGCTCGCCGGCCGACTTGGGCCCGGCCGGCTCATCCCACGTCCCCAACTCGCGAAACATCCGGAAGAGCTCCTGGTCGTGCCGCACGAAGGTGTGCTCGAGCAGGTCATCGATCTTTCGCGGATACAGCTCGAGTGGCGGCACGTCCGGCCGCGGTGGTGCATCGTGCGCCCCCGAGTTGTCCCGCAAAAAATTCAGTATGTTGGACTCGGTGGCGAAGTGCCGAAGAATCAGCAGATTCGCCTCGGGACTCACAAAGTTGCGACAGAACCAGCAGATCATCCACTGCAGGAAACGATGCGCCCGAAATTGCGGCAGCGGCAGGCGCTTGAGCGCCCAGGTGATGTGCAACAGAAATGCAAACAGCAGCTGTAATATCGGCCGCACAGTCCAGCGCAACGGGTTGTGCATGTCGCGAACCCACAATTCAACCGCGGCTCGATCGATAGGCAGCGAGTTGTCCACCATCACGGCCTGCATGAAGGGGCTGCGCAGCCGCTCAGTACGCTGCCTCTCAGTGTTCACTGTCAACCTCCTCGAGCTGCCATGAGTACAGCCGCGCAACGACTCTGGCCGTAGTCACTACTTCGCTCGCCGCCTGCTCGCTCGTACAGATGCGATCGATCAGCCCATAGAATCGATCCATGTGCGAATCGTCGTTGCTGCCGTGGTAACGCAGAAAGCGGGTGCAGCTCTTGTCGCAGCCAGTAAGCGACTCAACCCGATCCGCCCAACTCGTCGCCATCTTCTCGCCAAGTCCCTCAATGATCCACATCGCCCCCAGCATGCCGCCGGGATTGGGTTCGCTGGCTTTGAACATCAGAAACGCATGCAATGCCTCGGACCCGGGATTGCGCGGCTGAGCGCGAATCCTCGCAAGATCTCCACCGGTGGCGACGAAATCCTGCTCCAGCACCTCGTAGTCGCGGTGCTCGTCGTGTGCGTGTCGCAGAATCACCGAGCGAATGTCGGCATGGTCGCGATCGAAGCTCGATGCGCAGCGGCTGATCCAGCGTGAGCCCTCCACGACCTGGGGACGCAAGTTGAGCAACAAGCGCTGGTAGTCATCGCGCGTAAACGTTCCGACATCCAGCCGTCGAACAATGGGCACTGTGCCGAGCAGGCGCTCGAAGTTGAACCATTCCTGCATCAGTCGGCGCAGCGTTGTCTGGCCGATGGCCGTGAGCGCGGCGGGACGCTTGATCTCGTTCGCTGACATATCAGCCCTCGTGCACGGTGAGTTGCATGTACGCCGTGTTGAAGCGGCCGCTCTCGGGCACCATGCACAGAATCCGTTCTCCCGCACCGGGGCGGCGTTCGCGCATGAATTCATCGAGCATGATGAGAATCGAAGCAGCGCCGGTGTTGCCGCGCGTGTAGAGGTTGGTAAACCACTTCGACTCCGGGATGCTCGCCCCGCACATTTCCAGCATGTCGGCAATCTTGCCGCGGAAATGGTGAGAGGAGTAATGACACAGGAAGTGATCAATCTTGCTCATGACGAGCACACCTGCATCGATCAACCGCAAGGCCCCGTCCACTCCCAGTTTCACCATCTGTTCGAGCAGCCGTACGTCCTGACGGATCAACAAGGCGCCCGCAGCTTCCGCTTCGGCATAGGTGGGATAATCCTGCCACGTGCGGGCATCCACTTTGTCGGTTGCTGTGCCGATGCTCATACAAACCGGGAATGCATCGGCGTGAGAGAAGCTGCGAATCCAGTCGACGTGCAGGCAGCGCCCGCGTGGCGTGCCCTCGAGCAGCCACGCCCCGGCTCCGTCGGACAGCATCCAACGCAGGAATTCGGAGTTGAAGTCCATCGCGGCCTGGCCACCGGCCGCCTCGTAACGGGTTCGCTTGAAGAGGCGCGAGGCCAACTCGCTCACCACGACCAGGGCAGAGCGATGCTCACCCACATTCAACGCATTGACCGCCGATTTCACGGCCATCACGCTGCTCGAGCAAATGCCGTGTGCCGTCATCAGCTCTACGCCGGGAATCCCCAAGCCAGCCTGAACCATGCTGCCGAAGCCAGGGATCACCATGTCACCCTGGGTCGTCGCGCAGCTCAGCATGCCGATGGAGCGTGCCGGAACAGGGGAGGCATCCAGACACGTCCTGGCGGCGGCGACGGCCATGTCGAGATTGGAATGCAACGTCCGGTGATTCCGGTCAATCGCGTAGTGCCGCGTGCGAATGCCGTTGGCCTTCAGGATGCGCGCTTTCAACCGGCTCGCCTTGCCGTCGACGTACCCGAGGATGTCCTCAATCTCGTCGTTGCCGATCGGCGGCCCGGGGAGAAAGGCTCCGGTGCTGGTGATATAGGCGCTCACGAGGAAGTGCTCTTCTGGTTCAGTGAGTACCGCAGGCAGCGGATGTTCTCTTCGAGGTAGGGGAATACACACAGCACCGCCATGAAGAGGAGATATCCGGGCAGATAAGCGGGACCTCCCAGGCGATCACTGCGCGGGCGCAAGGAGAACTGCCCGGCCCAATCGAATGTGAAGGTCTTCACAGCGACATCCCAGTTCAGGATCACGATCAACATGAGGAGGTACAGCGGCACCGTTGCCATGTAGTTGTGCACGTGCACTTCCCAAATGGAGATGTGCCGGCGCGGCGTCGCGTAGTGAACGTCCCAGTGCGCCACGACCTCATGCATCAACCACATCGCCACGCAGATGAGCAGCACAAACACGTTGATCTCGAACAGCAGGCACAAGAGGATCGGAATGCCGAGCTGCACGCCCATGAGCGAGTGGATCAGAGACTCCTTGAGCCCCGAGGTGCTCTCCACCTTGGTGGCCCGGTGGCAGCACCAGTCGATGAAGCCCGCGATGCCCCAAAGGGGTAGCAGCCCATAGAGAATGAGGTTGATCAGAAGGTGTTTCGGGTCTTCCATGTCGCACTCAATTTAACAGTTTGTGGCCGTAGTTCCGCGTGTACGTCGTCACGTTCCAAACACGGGATCCAGCCTGCGTTGCCGCGCTATCCGGCGCAACCTTCTGCTGCCGAGTGCCGGCTGATAGTGCCGCAAGTATTGGCGCGCGATACCTCCGGATCGGCGGCAGTTCATATGTACAATGGCTCAACCCATGACGCCCGCCGCTGCAATCAGATCAGGTACGCCCGAGTACCGCAGGCTCTCGCTTGCGCTGGTGATTTCCGGTTTCGCCACGTTCTCGCTCCTTTATGGCGCCCAGTCACTGCTTCCCGTCTTCGCGAAAGAGTTCGGAGTGAGTGCGGGCGAAGCCAGCCTCGTCGTCTCGTTTGCTACCGGCGCAATGGCCATCACACTCCTCATCGCCAGTGTCATCTCAGACAACATCGGCAGGCGTCAGATGATGACAGCCTCGCTTTTTGCGGCCTCAGTGTTGACCCTGATCTCCGCCGCCCTCCCAGGCTGGCATGCTCTGTTGCTGACGCGATTCCTGATCGGCATTGCGATTGCCGGAATTCCTGCGGTCGCCATGGCCTACGTTGCCGAAGAAGTCGACGCTGACTCCATCGGCGCAGCAATCGGGCTCTACATCGGGGGTGCCGCAATTGGTGGAATGGTCGGGCGCCTGCTGGCCAGCATAGTCTCGGACTTCATGGGCTGGCGCTGGGCCGTCGCGGGTATTGGCGCGAGCAGTCTGATCGGAGCGGCTGTGTTCTGGTGGGCCGCGCCTCATTCGCGTGCGTTCGTGTCAACGAAACATGACTGGACCTCGTTCCTGGCCAGTCTCAAGGTCATCAGAGGCGATGCCGCGCTTCCCTGGCTCTACGCCGAAGCGTTCCTCCTCATGGGCGCTTTCGTCACGCTCTATAACTACGTGAGCTTTCGCCTGCTGGCTCCGCCTTACCTGCTGAGCCAATCCATGGTCGGCGCCATCTTCCTGTTCTACATCGTCGGCTCCTTCAGTTCCTCCTGGTTTGGGAAGCTGGCGGGACGCCTCGGCCGGCGCAAAGTGTTCTGGATACCCATGCTCGTGTTTCTGGCGGGGATTATCGCCACCGCTGCATCACCGCTCTCCATGGTGATCCTCGGGATCGGCGTGGCTACCGTTGGATACTTTGGCGCCCACTCGGTGGCCTCGAGTTGGGTGAGTCGCCGTGGAGGCGTGGCACGCGCTCAAGCGGCGGCGCTATATCTCTTCTTTCTGTATGTTGGCTCGAGCGTGATGGGTGCAGTCGGCGGCATCGCGTGGAGCCACGCTGGTTGGGCGGGAGTCGCGTGGTTCATGGGGTCAATGATTGCGCTCGCGCTGTTGATTGCAGTGCGGTTGGTTGCGGTCAAGCCGTTGCCCGAGAATGTAGTCACTGACAGTGCGGCACCGGTTTGAACGGTTTCAGCGGCCCGATGTATTTCTTATAAGCGGCGACCCAATCGGTCGAGATCTCCTGTTGCGCATCGCTCAGCGAGATGGATTTCTGCTTGCAGATCATCGCGTGCAGGCGCTGTTCGAGCCGATCCTTGTCATGGGCATTCCAGGTGCCGTCATACGGTTGCGGCCAGAGATTGTCCGCCGTGTTGTCGCCACCCAGCTCGAGACTGATCAAATGGTCAATCTCACAACCCTGCAACCCGCTGCAGTAGCGCGTGCACTTGGCGATTCCGTAGCTCTCGTAGACATCCGTTTTGAGCTTCTCGGTCACATGCCTTGCGTCCTTCGTCGAGCCCATTTTGCAGACAGCCGCGGCTGTTTTGAGTTTGGCGCGACCCGGTGTTTTGTGAGGATCGGGCCGGCGATAAGCCGCGACTGAGCTCGGTGCGTCGCCCGCGGCAGCAGCAGTTGAGCGCGTCAGCGTCGCGGCGAAGGAGTTTGGTGCACTCGATCCGAGCGCGTCGTTCAAAATCTTGGCCAACCGCACGCCGGCCTTGCGCAGTTGAGTATCAATTTGCGGAGCGGCTTCGGAGTAGTAGTCCTGCCCGATGGTCAGGACATCGGTAATCGGTGAGCCGCAGGTAAACCCGCCCGGCAGCTTGGCGTAGGCGACGGATACCGCGAGTTGGTGACTTTCCGCGCTCCAGTCGCTCACGCTTCCTGTTTCCCAGTCGGAGCGATCCTGCGGCAGTCCTTCCTCCTGCACGATCGTTGCCACTCCGCCCTTTTCCTGGATCAGGCGGTCGACCATGTCATCGTCCCAGATACCGTGCAAATTCAACGGGCCGAACGGACCGTTAGTTGTCCCGAAGAACGTGACCGTGATGCCATTCCCACCCCGGTCGTGATTGTCAGCCTCGTGGAGGGGCTGATGGATGTCTCCGACCAGGTGAACAATCCACTTGAGCGCTTCATTCCTGTCCCGCTTGGCGGCCTGTGCGTTTCCCAGGACCTCTATGGCGTTGCTCAACTTGCTGAAAGCGCAATTGCCACCGTTGCAGATGACATCCTCCGTTGCGGTACCGCACACTGGAATATCGTCGAAGTGCCAAGGGGCCGTTCCGGCGCCGACGGGCTTGTGCTTGATTTCGTCTGCCCAGGAGGCCACTTCGCCCAACGTTTTACGACCTGACGGCTTCCCTTGCGAGTCCAGGTCACCCTGCAACAGCAAGGCGACCTGATGCGCGGTTTCCGGCGTCAAGCGAGCCATCGCGATGTCTCCGACTAGGGCATGACCCGCTCGACCCCAGGCAAAAGCCAGTGCCGTATGCAGGAGCGCCGTCAGACACACGGCACCCGCCAGTGTTGTTCGTCTGGAAGTCACGAGCGGATAATCAGGCGAGCGAATGCGCGCTGATTGGCAGCGACCTCAACCGCTTGCCCGTCGCCGCGAAGATGGCATTGCAAACCGCCGGGGCAACCGGCGGCAATCCCGTCTCCCCGATGCCCCCCGGCGGCGCATCGCTCGGGATGATGTGGACCTCGATCTGCGGCGTCTCATTCAACCGCAACACCCGGTAGTCGTTGAAGTTGCGCTGTTGAACACGCCCGTTACGCAGCGTGATGTCACCCCAAAGCGCAGCCGACAGGCCGTACACGATGCCGCTCTCGATCTGCGACTCGACGATGCGGGGATTCACTGTCTGCCCGCAGTCGATGACACAAGTGATCTTGTGGATCTTGAGCCGGCCGCCCTCGATTGACACCTCCGCAACCTGAGCGATGTGCGACGTGTAGCCTTCCATGAAGGCGATTCCCTGATGGCGCCCCTTGGGCGCATGCCCCCAACCCGCGCGCTCGGCAACCAACTTGAGCACCCGCGTGTGGCGCGGCTTTCCCGCCAGCAGCTCCAACCGGAAATCGAGGGGATCGCGCGACACCATGGCCGCCAGCTCGTCCATGGAGCTCTCGATGGCGAAGCAATTCGCGGCATGGCTGACCGACCTCATATACCCGACGTCAACCCCGATCTCCTGGCGGTTATATCGCAAGTCGAAGTGGGTGACGGCATAGGGGAAGTTCTGCACATACTCAATCACCGAATCGAACGGATTCTTGTTGGTCGGATCGAATCGTGAGGTGATCGAAGGACCACTGATACTCAATTCCCATGCGACCAGATGGCCCTTCTCATCCAGTCCGGCGGAGACTTCCTCGCGCGCCGGCGGACGGAAATAGTCGTGAGTCATGTCGTCTTCACGGGTCCAGATCAACTTTACGGGCGCGCCGACCGCTTTCGACGCCTCGACAGCCGCTGGCACGAAGTCAACTTCCAGGCGCCGACCGAATCCGCCGCCGAGGAGGGTGGTGTGGACGTTGACCTGATCCGCCTTCAGTCCCGCAGCCTCGGCCGCAGCCGACTGAGTCATCTGCTGCACCTGGGTACCCACATAAACATCGCATCGGTCCGCCTTCACGTCGGCCGTGCAATTCATGGGTTCCATAGTCGCGTGCGCAAGCAACGGCAGCTCATACACGGCCGACAATGTCTTAGCCGCCTTCTTGAGAGCATCGCCTGCGTTGCCGTTCTTGAGAGAGGCGGACACTTCGTTCCTGCTGAGCGCCGAAGCGCCGGGCTTCGCGGCGGCCTTCTGGAGCAACTCGCGGATCCCCGCATCGTTGAGATTCGCGTTGGGACCCGCATCCCAACTGATCCGCACAGCATCGCGGGCCTTGCGGGCCTGCCAGAAGTGGTCCGCCACGACAACCACGCCGCTCGTCGTGGCCAGAACTCGGTGAACGCCCGGCATTGCAGATGCGGCGGTCGAGTCAACCGATGCGGCCTTGCCGCCGAGCGTCGGGCTCAGCGCAATCACGGCATACAACATACCGGGAAGCTTCACGTCCAGGCCGAATTCGGCGCTGCCATCAACCTTGTCAGGCGTATCGAGTCGCGCGAGCGGTTTTCCGATGAGACGAAATTGCGCAGCTTCTTTCAGGACCACGTCCTTGGGGACTGGCATCTTTGCGGCCGCCACGGCGACTTGGCCGTAGCTGGCTGTCTTGCCCTGGGTGCTGAGAACCTTTCCGTCGGCAGCGTGGCATTCTGATGGATTGATGTGCCACATCTGCGCTGCGGCTGCGATCAACATCATGCGTGCCTGTGCTCCGGCCTTGCGTAGTTTCTCCCAAGCGTCCTGAACGCTGTTGCTCGTGCCGGTGACCTGTCCTCCATTGAGGGCGTTGACGTAAGGCTCACCAACCGGCGCTGCGACGATCTTGATCCGCGTCAGGTCGACCTCGAGCTCCTCTGCCAACAACATCGGCAATGCGGTGTAGACACCCTGACCCATTTCGGAGCGATCGACCACAATGGTGATGGAATCATCGCTGCCGATTCGAAGCCACGCATTCAAGTCGCGTGCTTCTCCCGCGGCGCGTGCACCACGGGTGCTGGGGGGTAACGCCAAGGCCAGTACGAGGCCGCCACCCACCAAAGCCGTACGTTGCAGGAAAACTCGTCGCCCAAAGTCGACTTCGCTTGGCTGGTCAACTTCGCGTGGGAAACCGCCTCCGCTCACGATGACTTCTCCGCGCGCAGAAGCTCGGCCGCCCGATGCACGGCCTTGCGGATGCGGACGTAAGTGCCACACCGGCAGATGTTTCCAGAAAGCGCCGCATCGATGTCGGCATCGTTGGGAGAGGGATTGTTTGCGAGCAGCGCTGCCGCTGACATGATCTGTCCCGACTGGCAGTACCCGCACTGTGGCACGTCCGCCTCGATCCACGCGCGCTGCGCAGGATGGCTCCTGTCCTTCGACAGGCCCTCGATGGTTGTAATGTGCTTCCCTTCGACGGCCTTGACCGGCAGTACGCAAGAGCGCACCGCGGCGCCGTCGATATGCACCGTACAGGCGCCGCAGAGTGCCATCCCGCACCCAAACTTGGTGCCGGTGAGTGATAGATGGTCACGCAATATCCAGAGGAGCGGAGTATCTGCATCCGCGTCGATGTTCTGCGTGGTCCCGTTGACCGTGAGGGTGACCATGTGGCAAACGCACCTTGGCAACTGAGCGTCGCCCGATGCTACGCGAATTGGCGGCGGGACGCCTCTCAAGCCCTTGCGGCGACCGAGCCCCACAAGCAAACTATTAGCCTTGACCCCGTCCAAAAACACCAACGTATCCTGGTGGGCTTTCGCCCAAACAGTCGGCCCGGCGGTGCTGCTGTGTGCGGCGCTCATTTGGGCGACGCTGCATTTCTTCAGTTCGGCTCCACCGCACACACTCACCATCAGCAGCGGCCCGAAGGGCAGCAACTTCGAAACAATTGCCCAACGTTACAGCAGGATACTTGCGCGCAATGGGATCAAGCTGAAGGTTGTTGAGTCCGCGGGGTCGCTCGACAATCTCAACCGCATGTCCGACCCGAAATCCCATGTGGACATTGCCCTCGTGCAGTCCGGAGTGAGCTCCACTGGCGACACCGATGACCTGGAATCGCTCGGCGGCATGTTTTATCAGCCGCTGCTGATCTTCTACCGCAGCCCGAAGGCGCTGCAGAGGCTGTCGGAGCTCAGCTCGCAGCGGATTGCGATAGGGCCGGAGGGTAGTGGCACCCGCTATCTTGCGTTGGCGTTGTTGAAAGCCAACGAGATCGAGCCGGGCGGTTCGACGGTCCTGTCAAACCTCGAAGGTGAGAACGCGCGCACCGCGCTGTTGCAGGGCCAGGTGGATGCAATCTTTCTGACGGGCGATTCCGCTTCACCGGCCACCATTCGCAAGATGCTGCATACCGAGGGTATCCGGCTGTTTGAATTTCCGCAGGCCGAAGCCTATGCGCGCCGCTTTGCATACCTGAGCAAGCTGACCCTGCCGGCGGGCGCATTCGATCTGGGCGAAAATCTGCCTCCTGCCGACATCAGCCTGCTCGCTCCAACAGTGGAGCTGGTGGCCCATTCCAACCTGCATCCCGCGCTATGCGATCTGCTGATCGAAGCCGCCACCCAGGTGCATGGCCGTGCCTCGCTGCTGCAGGCCGCGGGCCAATTCCCCAACCCTTCCGTTCATTCATTTCCCATCAGCTCGGAGGCCGCGCGGTACTACAAGTCAGGAGATCGAAGCTTCATCTATCGCTACCTGCCATTCTGGCTCGCCAGCGTGCTGAGTCGCCTGCTGATTGTGATCGTGCCGCTGTTGGTGATCATCATCCCCAGTCTGCGCTATGTGCCGCTGTTGTATCGCTGGCGGATCGACAGCCGCATCCATCATAGGTACGGTGAGTTGATGGAGCTCGAGAGGCAGACTCTGGGTGAGCTCACTGACCAGCGCCGGGCGAAGCTTCTCGAGGAGCTCGAGGTCATCGAAAAGTCAGTCATCTCGCGCAAGATGCCGGGCTCGCATGCCGAGCAGGTGTACGTGCTACGGGAGCACATCGACTTCGTCCGCAACAAGCTGCTGGGGAATGAGGTGGCGGCGTTACGCCACTCTCACCGAGCGTCGCGCAGTCCTTGAGCCAATTCCTGCCGGTCGGTCTCATTCAAGGCCGGACTGAAGTGCAGGACCTGGTCCACCAGCTCGTCGGTCTCGAAATAGGCCTTGCGACAGGCCAGGTGTATGAATCCGCCTGGCGCGAAACGCCCCTCTTCATAGAAGACAACACGCAGACGCCAGCTTCCCTTCTCGATGGGCTCGTGGCAGTGGCGGCACTTCGCCTGCCCGGTTGGAGATCGCTCCGCGCCGTCGATACGCTGGAGTCGTTCATGTGCCTTGCTGCTGAGTGCCGCACGCTCAAGAACCTCTCGATTGGGCACGCCGTCCGTCGTTTCGGCTAGCGCCTCGAGGAGCGCCTCCGGGCGCTTGTACGCCGCGCATAACGGATGAAACCACAGGGTCGCTTCACCCTCTCCAAAGGAATTGGGCACGCGCTCGCCGAAGCGCAGCTCTCCGCGCGGGATGGCCTGGGCGCAGCCGCGGCACTTAGAGCGACCCGTGGTCGCGGGTTCAAATAGGTGAGTCATGCCGCAAGGATACCGCCGCCGCGGCCCCAGTCGATCCCGCGGGTGGCCGCATTGGGCACTCGCTTTATCCTGTATCGAGAAAAATTCTCTTGAGATGGACAGCGTGCCTGCGGCATGATACGGGCCCGATGACGCACCCAGATAAAAACTATGACTTCATCGTAGTCGGTGCCGGCATCGCGGGAACGTCGGTGGCGTATGAGCTTTCCCGGACCGCCACGGTGTGCCTCCTCGAGGCCGAAGATCGACCGGGTCTGCACGCTACCGGGCGTTCGGCTGCCCTGTTCGCTCCCAGCTACGGGGGGCGGGAGGTCCGGGCGCTGACGCGCGCCAGCAAGCCGTTCTTCATGAACCCACCGCCGGGGTTCACCGAGTCGCCGCTCCTTCATCCCCGCGGTTGCCTCTACATCGCGCGGCAGGATCAACACGACCGGCTGGTTGAGTTGGTCGACGGAATACGCAACTCGGGCGGGACCATGCTGGCCGTTTCCGCGGACGAGGCGTTGACTCGAATTCCTTTGTTGAGAACAGGCTATGTAGCGGAAGCAGCCTTCGATCCCGACGCCATGGACATCGATGTGAATGCCGTTCACCAGGCATTCCTGCGTGGCGCGCGAGCGAATGGCACTGTCGTCGTTACGAACTATCGCCTCAGCTCCGCCACGCGTCTGCAGGGTCGATGGTCGATTCAATTAGCTGACCAGCAGGTCATCCGTGCGCCTGTGTTGATCAATGCGGCGGGCGCGTGGGCGGATGACATTGCACAGGCGTGTGGGGCGATGCCAATTGGCTTGCAGGCCCTGCAGCGGACCGCATTGCTCGTAGACCCGCCTTCTCATGTAGACATCCGGGCGTGGCCTGCAGTCATCGACTCGGAAGAGTTGTTCTACTTCAAGCCGGATGCCGGCAAGTTGCTTCTGTCGCCCGCCGATGAGACGCCAGTCCCACCGGGCGATGCCCAGCCCGAGGATCTCGAAGTGGCCATTGCGGTGGACCGCGTCGAGCAGGCGCTGAGCTTCGAGATCAAACGCGTGACCCACAGTTGGGCGGGCCTCAGGACCTTCTCACCCGACCGGGCACCGGTGTTGGGTTACGACCCGCGGGTGAGCGGTTTTTTCTGGTGCGCCGGCCAGGGCGGCTATGGAATTCAAAGCGCGCCAGCCATGGCTCGTGCCGCGGCCTCGCTGGTGAGGCGCGAATCTTTACCCGCGGACATCCGCGCCGAGGGCCTGGAAGCACAGGACCTCACGCCCGCAAGGTTCGCGGCAACCTCACAACACTGAGCAGCACGCGCCGTTGGGCGCGCAGGGAATTCCCATGCATTTGAGAAATCGCGTTCGCATGTTTGTTCGCGCCGCCGTTGCGCGCACCGTCACTCTGGTTCCTCTTGCAGTGCTGGCGCCTGTGCTGCCGGTGCAGGCTCATTCGCCGGGCTTCACGCTGGAGCAGATCATGGGCGCACCGTTTCCGTCGTCACTGGTAGCTGCGCCCAGCGGTCAGTCCGTGGCATGGGTATTCGATGTGCAAGGGCGCCGCAATGTCTGGATTGCGGATGGGTCAGGTGCGAGCGAGCCACGCGCATTGACGCAGCTTACGCAGGACGAGGGTGTGGGTATTGGCGAGCTGGCCTGGTCCAACGACTCCAAGTGGATCGCCTTCACGCGCGCCGGGGACATGGATGAGGAGCTCCCAGCCAACATCAACAACTCCCCCAAGGGCCCATCCCCTCAGGAAGTCTGGATAGCCCCAACAACCGGCGCCCCGGCACGCAAGCTCGCAGAAGGACACCACCCCACCTTCTCTCCCGACGGCAGCCACCTGCTGTTCCTCCAGAGAGGACAGCTTCTAACGATCTCCCCAACCGGCGACCCCGCGCCACAGCCGCTCCTGGTTGATATGGGTAAGTTGTCCGACATCACCTGGTCACCGGACGGCAAGCGATTCGCGTTCGTCAGCAATCGGCCCGAGCACTCCATTGTCGGCATCTACGATATGCAGCGGCAGGCGCTCGTCTGGCAGAGCGCGAGCCTGGATCAGGACACCGCACCGACTTTCTCGCCCGATGGCTCCCAGGTGGCGTTTATACGCGTGCCCACGGAAAAGACGCCGGTATTCATTTCGCACCGTGAGGGGCAACCCTGGTCGATTTGGGTGACGGACATGGCAACTGGGCGTGGTCGCGCCGTCTGGATGGCTGACACCGGCCGAGGCAGTGTTTTCCATCCCACGCTGTCGAATGCGAATCTGCTGTGGACGGCCAACCAACAGTTGGTCTTTCCCTGGGAAAAGACCGGCTGGTTGCAGTTGTATTCCATACCCGTGCGTGGTGGCGCACCGCATGCAATTACCTCCGGCACGTTCGAGATCATGCACATGGAGCTCAGTCACGATCGCCGTAAACTGGTGTTTTCCTCCACCCAGGACGATGCGGATCGGATGCATGTCTGGTCGGTTGTGCCGGGCGCGGGCGCGCCTGTTCGTCTCGCCTCGGGAGCGACGATCGAGGACTACCCACAGCCGAGTGCCGACGGCAGTTTGATTTACGCGTTGCAAAGCGATGCGACTCATTCCCTGCAGCCGGTGGTGTCGCGAGCTGGCAAGTGGCAGAAGTTGGCGCCGCAAAGCGTACCGGCGGATTTCCCGTCATCCCGGCTCGTGACACCGGAGTCGGTGACCTTTCAGGCCAAGGATGGGCACGTGGCGCACGCGCAGCTTTTCCTTCCCAAGGACGTGGGCCTTCCCAAGGACATGGGCTCCGCGAAACCGCACCCCGCCATTCTGTTCTTTCACGGCGGACCCCGACGGCAAATGGTGTTGGGCTTCCATCCGATGGATGCCTACAACTGGATGTACGCGTACAACCAGTATCTGGCCTCGGAAGGTTATATTGTTTTGTCGGTCAACTATCGCGGTGGGATTGGCTATGGCCTCGAGTACCGGGAGGCCGACGATTTCGGTCCCGGTGGGGGCAGTGAGCTGAATGACCTGTTGGGCTCCATTACCTACCTGCAAGGCCGCAAGGATGTGGACCGCTCACGTCTGGGTATCTGGGGCGGCAGCTACGGTGGTCTGATGACGGCGCTCGGGTTGGCCCGTGCGTCGGATTCACTAGTCGCGGGAGTTGACTATGCGGGTGTTCACAACTGGGCGAGTTTCCTCGCCTCGGTAGGTATTCCGGTCGAGCCGGGCGAGGCTACCCGGAAAGCGTTCGATGCCTCACCACTGGCCACCGTGGACAAGTGGAAGTCCCCGGTGTTGATTGTTCAGGCGGATGATGACCGGAGCGTCCCTGCCTCACAGGCCTCCGAGCTGATTGCGGCGTTGCGGCAACGTCATGTCGAGCATGAGACGCTGATCATCCCCAACGAGATCCATGACCTGATCCTGCATTCGTCCTGGATCACCCTGTTTCACGCCGCGGATGATTACTTCGCGCGCAAATTGGATAACAGGGTGACCCCGCAATAGCTCAGAACTTCGTGCTGAAGCTCAACCCCACGGTGCGGGGTTGCAGGAGGTTCAATTCAATAGGGCCGCCTGCCAGGGCAGTCTGCGTCTGCGCACTCAACTGGGCCGTTTGGTCGGTAAGATTCTTGACGTACAACTCGACTCTGGCTGCCCGCACGTTGACCCCGGCTCTCAGGTCCAGGGCTGCATACCCGGGCAGGCGATATTGAGGCACACCGCCGCTCTGATTGAAGCTGGCGTACCGCTCGCCGACGAACCGATAAGTTGCACCGGCGAAGCCCTGCATCTGGGCCACAGGGAAGCTGTAATCACCAGACAACGCCGTGGTGAATCTCGGTGTGTTGGGTAATCGCTCGCCCGCCACACCGCCCAGGTCCGGTGAATCATGCGATAGCTTGGCGTTGATGTACCCCACGTTGGCGGACAGAGTCAGGTCATCAATCGGTACCGCAGTAAAGGTCGCCTCGAAGCCCTTGTTGCGCGCAGTGGAGGCATTCGCGATCACTCCGACACCGTTGCGCGTCGCCGTGATCTGCAGGTTATCCCAGTTGATCACGTAAACGGCCGCATCGATGCTGTAGCGACGGTCGGCGGTGCTGGCCTTCAGGCCTGCTTCATAACTGTGCAACGTATCAGCGTTGAAAGTCGGAGAGGCCAGTGGCTGGCCGCTGACGTCGTTGGCGACCAGGTTGGGACCACCCGGCCGGTATCCGGTGGCGAACCGGAAGTAGGGCATTATCGTGTCAGTCAACTTGTACTTGACGTTGACCAGGTAGGTTTTCACGCTGTCGCTCGAATCCCTGAGCGGCAACGAGCCGATCAGCAGACCCGAGCCGATCTGGACATTGTTCTGGGTGTTGTGGGCGAAGCGGATGCCGCCGCTCACGTCCAGCCGCTCGGTGAGGTGGCCGGTCAGGGTGACGAAGCCTGCGTATTCCTTGTAGTAGCTGGGTATGCTGGCAATGAGCAAATTGAAGTCGGACGGTGAGCCATCCGTGTTGAATGCTGGAACATTCTGCGCCAGCAGCGTGTTTTCGCGGGTAAAGAACCCGCCCGCCAACCAATCCAGGTAGCGGTTTGAGCCGGCCACGCGCAGCTCCTGCGTGAGCTTTTCGGTCTCGGCATCCTGATGTACGCCGACCGCGCCCAAGTCGATGCCGAATTGCCCCAGCAGCGGCACATACAACGCGGAGACGTCCTGGTCCAGGACGGTCGAGCTCTTTTGAAAGCTGGTGACGGAGGTCAGCTTCGCCGGCCCGAAGTCATAGTCGACGGTGCCGCTGAACAGATAGAAATGCTCAGCGAAGGGTTCGCGGAGCAGCCGGCGCTGATCGTAGGGACCGTCAACCGGCGTCCCGTCCAGGTTGTAATCCGACCGCGCGGAACCCTCGCGATAGGTGTTCTGGGCAAACCCGGACAGACGGATCGAGAGCTTGTCCAAGGGCTTCAGGAGGAAGTCGGCGCGTCCACCGTACAACTTGGCCCGGTCAACGTCATCCTTGCCGTTGGTCAGGTTGTCGAGGACGCCTCCGTCGTGGGAATAGAAGCCGCTGACACGAACCGCGGCAACACCGGGAATGAGCGGAGCATTGACTGCGCCAGCCCCGTCATAACTGATGCCTCCGGTACGAGTCGCGGAGACTCCGGCGCGGGCAGAACCCGAGTAGCCGTTGGTGTCGGGTGCGGTGGTGACGTACTTGATCAGGCCGCCCATGGTGCTGGCACCGTACAATGTGCCCTGCGGACCGCGCAGAACTTCCACCCGGTCCAGATCGAACAGCCCCACATCGAGCGCCAGTTGGGCAAAGTTGGCAAACCCCGTACTGGATCCGTAGGGCACGTCATCAACGTAGATACCAACAGTAGGCGCAGCGTCCGCGCCGGTCGTGATACCGCGAATGTTGACCTGGCTCTGGCCTGTACCGTTGCCAATGATGCTCAAACCAGGGACGGTATCGGCAATATCCCTGAATTGAGTCGCTCCGAGGGCCTCGATCTGGGCGGCTGAGATCGCCGTAATGGACAAGGGCGTCTCGCTGAGCTTCTCCTCCTTCTTCTGGGCGGTGACGACGATTTCCTCGAGTGCAACCACCCGGTTATCGGCATCGGCGGCTGCCAGGGCAGGGCCTGCAAGGGAGGCAGTCGAGAGCACGACGGACGCGACATAGACAGGTCGGGCCGGTCGCCGGACAGATATCTTCATTATTGGACACCCCAACGGTCATTTTCCCTAGTCTATCGGTAGAATGGTTTTGCCTGTCAAGAGAATTTACTCTCCTAGATAGAAAACTGCCCTTTCGATGCCGCTGGCATGCGTAACCGTGAACAGGAGAGAATCCAGGGAAGGACTTGAGCGGAACGTAACGATGAGCAAAGAGAAGAGCACCCTGGGAAATCTCATCCGTCTGGTGAGGCAACAGAGGAATTGGACGCTGCGTGAAATGAGCGCCAAGGTCGGCATCCCCCTGTCCACCCTGGCCAAGGTTGAGGCGGACAAGCTGTCTTTGACTTATGACAAGCTGCAGCAATTCACGTCCCGGCTCGGAATGACCATGACGGAATTCCTCGGACAGGTGGAAACCTCCGCCACCGAGCCCGATCAACGTGTCATCACTGCGCGCCGCAGTCTCACGTCCAAAAACAACACGGTGCAGATCTCTACACCTACCTACGACTACGAATATCTCTGCGCCGACCTGCGTGAAAAACGAATGGTGCCCATCATCGCCCGCATCCGCGCGAAGAGCATCGACGAGTTTGAAGAGCCCATCCGGCACGCCGGTGAGGAGTTCATTTTCGTGCTCGAAGGCAGCATCGAAGTACACCTGCAGTTCTACACCTCGGTCGTGCTCAACGCGGGTCAGGGAATCTATCTGGACAGCTCCATGGGGCACGCCTACGTTGCCAAGGATTGCGACAGCGCTCTGATACTCGCCGTTTGCTCGAGTGAGGACCTGAATCTCGCCGGCGAGCTGATGAGCCTGGCAGAAGGCGAATCCGTTCAACCCTGACCGACATGGTTGGCGCCGCAACACCGAACCTGGGAGCGCGCCTGCGCCGGTTGCGAGCCAAACTCCGCATGTCCATAGCCGATGTCAGCGCGGCGACCGGCATCGCCAAGTCGACTCTGTCGCGCGTGGAGAACGACCAATTATCCCTGACGTACGCCAAGTTGTTGCAGTTGTGCAAGGGTCTGCATATCGACATTGCCGAGTTGTTCTCGAGCAGCGCGACCGGTCCCACCGTCCTGCCTTCGGCCCGCAGGACGTTCACGGCTCCCGGTGAGGGCAGTACGGTGATCATTGGCACGCAGGCCTACAACTACTTGTGTACGGAGCTGGCCGGCAAGAAGATGACACCCATGATGGGCGTCATTCATTCGCGCAACCTCGAGGAAACCAACGGATTGTTGAAACACGAAGGTGAGGAGTTCACTTTCGTCGTGGAGGGGCGGATGGCGTTGCATACGGAGTTTTATGAGCCGCTGATCCTGGATGTCGGCGGCTCGGTCTACTTCGACAGCACCATGGGACATGCGTACGTGTCCGTCGGCAACGTTCCGTTGAAGATGCTTTGCGTGTGCACTACACCGGAACCCGCATTGCATCAGGGCGGGTCCGCCACTCTCGAAAAATCCAAGTCCTGGAAGTCGTAGCTGAAATCGGTGGCGGCTGACACGGCCTGCATGGTGAAGCCGGCCGCTTTTCCTGAATAGTCCGTCGCGAACCGCACATACGCATCAGCGTTCAGTGAACGGTCCTTCCAGCGGACAACAAACAGATTCACTCCCACCGGAGTCAACGGCCCCGTCAATGCGTTGGTATGGCTGAAAGTCAGCTCCAATGAGTCGCCTCGTTGGGTAATGGTAGCCTCGCCCCGCCACGGATCCTTGAAGGTACCCGCGTACGCGTGCAGGTTGGGCGCAGTCCAGCCGCCTTTGCCCGCCAAGTCGGCCGCGCTTTTGGCATCGGCGTCCTTCATTTGCTGTTGGCGCTTGGCCCTGTTGGCTTTGGATAGGGCGACCCAGTCGCGCTTGGCCAGCCCTGCGTAGGCCTCGATGATCTGCAAAGAGATGGCCTCGAGGGCGGCCCCCTCCTGTTGATTCGTCAGCACAATGACACCGAGGTTGAGCTCGGGAACCAGGCTGACATGTGTGACCATTCCAGGCAGGCCGCCGTTGTGCCACACACGCTCGTAACCATCGGTATCTTCGAGTATCCAGCCCAGCCCGTATGACATGAAATGCGTGTGAGTGGCGAGCTGGCGATCGCCCCCGGGCGGCAGGTTGGTATGGGGAGTCCACATCTGCGCGCTCTGAGCCTCGCTGAATATCTTTGCGCCCTCGGGTGAGGTGCCGTGGCCGAGCTGGGTGCTGACCCATTTCGCCATGCCCGTGATATTGCAATTGATGGCGCCGGCCGGTGCCACGAGCGGGATGCTGAGTGCCGGAACTTTGGTGAGCTTGCCGTCCACCACGAGGTGTGGTGCGGCGATGTTGCTTCGATCGGGCAGCCGTGTGTCATCCGCCGCGCAGCCATCCATGTGCAATGGCTTCAGGATCCGTGCGGTTACAAAGTCTTCCCACGATTGCCCGGATACCGTTGCTACGACCTGTCCCGCAATCACGTACAACAGATTGTCGTAGGCAAAGTGCGAACGGAAGCTGCTCGCGGGCTTCAGATAACGCAGCGCGCGCAGCAGGTCGGTTCGTGTGAAGTCAGTCGGCGTCACAAACATCAGGTCGCCCGCGCCCGTACCCAAGCCGCTGCGGTGAGTCAGCAGGTCACGGATCGTGAACTCACGGGTGACATAAGGATCCCAGAGGCGGAAGTCAGGCAGATAGTCGATGACCCGGTCGTCCCAATGCAGCTTGCCGTCATCCACCAGGATGGCGAGCGAGGCTGCCGTGAACGCCTTGGTATTCGAGCCGATGGCAAACAGCGTTTCGGCATCGATCGGGGCCTTGCTCCCCACCTCGCGGACGCCGTAGCCCTTGGCGAGCACCAGGCGCCCATCCTTGATGATGCCGATGGCCAGCCCGGGTACGGAGAACTCCTGCATGGCGCGGGTGGCTAGTTGGTCTATGTCGGCGGCAGGCGGTTGCCCGGGAGTGCGGCTGTTCGCCGCCGAGAACGTGATGGCGAACATCACGCTGGAACCCATTGCCGCCAGGCGGCGAGTCAGAGCTTTCGTGTGCATACGTGTTCCCCAGGTCCAGACCGTTCGACGCCCTGTTTCGACCAGCCGCTGTGCGGAGGCGATGACCCGAGCCCGTGAGGCGGTGACCCGAGCCGGTGGAGTCTCTACGGGCTTGCGCTTCGATCAGAGACTTGTTCTCATATTAGGACTAATTGTTTCTCAATAGAGCATTATAGTTGCGTAATAGGAACTGTCCATACGCACCAAGCGGGGGATACATGAAAAGCTCATTGCGCGCTCCGGGGTTGTCGATGGTGTTGCGTGGAGTGACGAGCGTGCTCGCGTGTTGGTGTTTGAGCTGGGCCCCTTTGGCCGTCTTCGCTGCCGAGCAGGCGGACAGCGCAGCGGCGCCCGCCAGTGCCACGTTGATTCCAAATCCAGCCACTACCCCACACAACCTCGACCGGGCCGACCTGGAATCCTGGCTCGATGGTTTCATCCCGTATGCCCTTGAAACCGGAGACATTGCCGGTGGTGTCATCACCGTCGTCAAGGACGGTGAAGTTGTGTTCGCCAAGGGCTACGGCTATTCGGATGTGGCGAAGCACACTCCTGTTGATCCGGAGCGGACTTTGTTTCGCCCGGGTTCGGTCTCCAAGCTGTTCACCTGGACCGCGGTCATGCAGATGGTTGAGCAAGGCAAGCTCAATCTCGATCGCAACGTCAACGACTATCTGGACTTCCGCATCCCCGACCGTGCAGATGGACCCATCACGCTGCGTAACATCATGACGCACACAGCGGGGTTCGAGGAGCAGATCAAGTCGCTCATTACGTACGATCCCAAGGCACTGAAGCCTCTTGCGGACTATGTACGAGACTCAACTCCAACCCGCATCTACAAGGCGGGAGTGACCCCGGCCTATTCCAACTATGCGACCGCGGTCGCGGGCTATCTGGTGCAGCGGGTTTCCGGGCAGAGTTTCGACGACTATGTGGACAACAACATCTTCAAGCCGCTCGGCATGACCCACGCAAGCTTCCGGCAGCCGCTGCCGGCCAGTCTGACGCCGGACATGGCCCAGGGTTATCAGGTCGCCAGCGAGCCGCCCAAACCCTTCGAGATCATTGTCCCCGCTCCCGCAGGCAGCCTGGCCGCGAGCGGTGTCGACATGGCGAAGTTCATGATTGCTCATCTGCAGGATGGGGAATATCAAGGCCAGAGAATTCTGCAGGCCCAGACCGCGGAGCAGATGCACACTACCGCAACGACGATGGTGCCGCCCCTGAACCGGATGATGCTCGGCTTCTATGAGCAGAACTACAACGGTCATCGGGTCATCAGCCATGGCGGCGACACGGTGTGGATGCACAGCTACCTGCACCTGTTCCTCGATGATCATGTTGGGATTTTCATGTCGTTCAACAGCCAGGGCCACGAGGGCGCGGTGGGGCACCTGCGCCAGGCGGTGTTCAACGAGTTTGCAGATCGCTACTTTGCAGCTCCCTGGCCCGCCGGCACCGTACCTAAGGATATCCAGGCCGAGCACGCCCGCCTGATGGCCGGTTACTACCAGGATTCGCGCCGGGCGGATGGCTCCTTCATGAAACTGACGGAATTTCTCGCGCCACCGAAAGTGTCCGTGGCTTCCGACGGATCACTCATGATGTCAATGATGTTGGGCGCGAACGGACTCCCGCGGCACTACCGGGAAGTGGCGCCATTCGTCTGGCGTGATGTCAACAGCGGTTGGCGCCTGGCTGCCAAGGTGGTGGACGGCCGGGTCGTTCGGTTCAGCACGGACGAAATCTCACCGTTCATGGTGTTTGATCCGATGCCTGTGCTGCACTCACCGGCATGGATCATGCCGGCGTTTGGCGTAGCGTTGGGCGCGTGTCTGCTGACCAGCCTCTTTTGGCCCATTGCTGCAATTTCGCGACGCCGACACAGAGTACGACTACCGATTGAAGGGGTGGCGCTGCGCGCGCACAAGTGGTCACGTATTGCCGCGGTGGCATTGACGGTTGTGACTGCGAGCTGGTTTCTCCTGTTGATTATAGGAAGCAAGGACCTGGATTTCCTGTCGCCATCCCTCGACCCTCTGTTGATCCTGATGTATGCGCTGTCCGTCATCATTTACTTTGGTGGCGTCGCAGTGATGTTGTGGGCGACGCGGGTAGCTTGGAGCACGGCACGGCCGATCACGGCGCGCCTGTGGACTGGCGTGCTTGCACTGTCCTCACTCGTGCTGCTGTACTTTGCGTTCATCTACCATCTGATGTCATTCGTGACGAAGTACTGAAATGCATATCAACGTCCGCCTGGTCGCATCAGCAGTTGCGTGTGTCATTTCATTGGCTGCCGCAGCCGGTACCTGCGCTGCGACAGCCAAGGCACCGGCTGCGGACTCTGCAGCCGGAAAACCTGCATATGACACCGTCATACGTCACGGAAAGATCATTGATGGGTCTGGCAAACCGCCGTATGCCGGCGACATCGCCATTGACGGTGACCGGATCGCTTACGTGGGTCCGCAGGCGCCGGGTCGCGGCAAAACCGAGGTGGACGCGCATGGAATGGCGCTGGCCCCGGGATTTGTCAACATGCTCGCCCATCCCGAGGAGTCCCTGCTGATCGATGGTCGCGCCCTCAGCGACCTGCGCCAGGGTGTGACCCTGGAGGTCATGGGTGAGTTGTCCATGGGGCCGCTCAACCCCGCGTTGAAGAAAATGCTCACGGAGCAGCAGGCCGACATTCACTACGACATCAATTGGAACACCCTTGGGGAGTATCTGACCCAACTGCAGAAGAAGGGAATCGCTCCGAACATTGCCTCGTTTGTCGGTGCAGGGACGGTAAGGGAATACGTCCTGGGCGAGGACAACGTGCAGCCCAATGCCCAGCAGTTGAAGCAGATGCAAGCGCTGGTGCACCAGGCAATGGAGGAGGGCGCGCTCGGGGTTACAACCGCGTTGATCTATAACCCCTACACCTACGCCCAAACTCCAGAGCTGGCTGCTCTCGCAACCGAGTCAGGGCGTTGCGGTGGAATGTATATCGCCCACATGCGCAGCGAGGGCGATCGGTTCCTGGAGGCGGTCCGGGAAACCATTGAAATCGCGAAGCAATCGGGCGCCCCTGCCGAGATCTATCACCTGAAGGCGGCCGGCCGCAACAACTGGAGCAAGCTCAATGAAGTCATCCAGGAGATCGACGCGGCGCGGGCGGCCGGTACCCGAATCACGGCCGACATGTATGTCTACACTGCGGGCGCGACCGGTCTCGATGCCTCCATGCCATCGTGGGTCCAGGAGGGCGGCCTCGACAAGTGGATAGAGCGACTGAAAGACCCTGCCATCCGTGCCAAAGTCGCGGCGGAGATGCGGGCCCCGGCAACGACTTGGGAAAACCTGGGGTTGGCCGCCGGGCCTGAGGGCATGCTGCTGCTGGCCTTCAAGAACCCCGCGTTGAAGCCGCTTGCCGGCAAAACACTTGCCCAGGTCGCGAAGCTGCGCGGACTGACTCCGCAAGATACGGCCATGCAGCTCGTAGTGGAGGATGGCTCGAGAGTCGGCGTCGCGTATTTTCTGATGAGCGAAGACAACATTCGCCGCCAGGTGGCGCTTCCCTGGGTGAGCTTCGGCTCGGATGCCGGCGCTCCTGCTCCGGAGGGTGTTTTCCTGCGTTCATCCGAGCATCCGCGCGCGTATGGAAACTTCGCTCGCGTGCTGGCCAAGTATGTGCGCGATGACCACGTCATCACGTTGGAAGAGGCGGTTCGCAAGCTGAGCGCCCTACCGGCCCAGACATTGTCACTGACGGACCGCGGCCAGTTGCAAAAGGGCTATTTTGCCGACGTGGTGATGTTTGATCCCGCCACCATCCAGGACCACTCCACGTACGACAACCCGCAGCAGTTGGCCACCGGTGTGTCCAATGTTTGGGTGAATGGCGTGCAGGCTTTGAAGGACGGCGAGGCAACGCGCAACTGGAGCGGTCGCGTGGTGCGGGGCAGGGCTTGGAGTGGGGCGCCCCACGGCGGTTGCCGGGCCACCAGTCGGGACTGGACTTGGGAGGGTTCCGGCGCGGCGCCCACCGCCGCATCGGCGCCCGCGCCTGCCGGCGTCGCCGCCACGCCCGCGCCAGCCGCGCACTCCGCCGCCGCGCCACCCTGGCCCTCCGTCGGCGCCGACCCACCCGCGTCCGCCGTCGCCGCCGCGCCTCCCGCACCCACCAGCGTCGATTGGCGCTGGGATGTCAAAATCCCCCTGCGCGACGGCGTGAAACTGAGCGCCAACGTCTACACCCCGCACGACCAAAAAGCCCCCGCACCGTGCATCTTCACGCTCACCCCCTACATCGCACAGAGTTACCACGACCGAGGCATGTACTTCGCATCGCACGGCTATCCGTTTCTGACTGTCGATGTACGCGGTCGCGGCAACTCGGAAGGCGTGTTCCACCCACTCATCCAGGAAGCGCATGACGGCTACGACGTAGTCGAGTGGTTGGCAGCCCAACCCTTTTGCAATGGCAAAGTGACGATGTGGGGCGGCTCCTATGCCGGCACCGACCAATGGCAGACGGCCAAGGAATTCCCGCCGCATCTGCAAACCATCGTGCCCGCCGCGGCGGCCTATCCGGGCGTCGACTTTCCCATGAGCAACGGGATCTTCTATCTCTACGACATCCAGTGGCTGACATTCACCAGCGGCCACACCGCGCAAGAGCGGGTTTTCGGCGACCAACCCTTCTGGACCGCGAAATTCCGCCAGTGGTACGAAACCGGCGCACCCCTCAAGAGCCTCGATTCCCTGGTGGGCAATCCCTCGGCCGTGTTTCAGGAATGGCTGGCCCATCCACAACGCGACGCCTACTGGGACAGTTACAACCCAACCGTCGAGCAGTATGCGAAATTTTCCATTCCCATCCTGACAATTACCGGCAGTCACGATGATGACCAGCCGGGCGCCCTGACCCACTACCAGGAGTACATGAAACACGCCTCCCCTGAGGCGCGATCCCGTCACTACCTGGTAATCGGACCCTGGGATCACGCCGGCACCCGCACCCCCCGTGCAGAAGTGGGCGGTATGACATTTGGGCCCGCAAGCCTGGTGGATCTCCCCCAACTGCATCTGGATTGGTACGGCTGGACGATGCAGGGCGGACCGAAACCTGCCTTCCTGAAGAGGAACGTGGCGTACTACGTCATGTTCGCTGACAAATGGCGATACGCCGATACCCTGGCCGGCGTGACTGGCGAAGTACGCGAGCTGCATCTCGATTCGACGGCCAATGCGACCGATGTGTTGAATTCGGGCTCGCTCACCACCGAACGCGCGCAGGGAAAACCAGACCACTACGTGTACGACCCTCGCGACCGCAGTCTCGCCTCTGTCGAGGCGGACCTCGATCTGAGCAGCCTGGTCGATCAACGCATGGTGTTTGCCCGGCGGGGCAAGCAGTTGGTCTACCACAGCGCGCCCTTTGATCGAAACACCGAAGTGAGCGGCTTCTTCAAACTGTCCGCGTGGCTGTCGATTGATCAACCCGACACTGACTTCCAGGCGACCCTCTATGAAATCCGCCAGGATGGCAGCAGCATGCTGCTGACTTCGCAGAATCTTCGCGCCCGCTATCGCGAGGGACAGCGTACGCCCGTGCTCATCAAGACTCGCGATCCACTGCGGTATGACTTTGATCAGTTTCAGTTCACGTCTCAGGAAGTCAAGCAGGGCAGCCGGCTGCGGCTGGTCATCACTCCGATCAACTCGATGTTTCTGCAGAAGAACTACAACTCGGGCGGCGAGGTTTCCGCTGAAACTCTCAAAGACGCGCGACCTGTGACGGTGACGCTATATCACGATGCGCGGCATCCCAGCACACTGTTCGTGCCGATCGGTGCGGGCAGCGATCAATAACCGCATTCCGACATGTTGTATGCGCCGCCGCAAAAGAGGCTCGGCTTTGCGGCAGCGCGGGTTCCGGCTTGACGCCGAGATGTAACTCAAGTTTCTATTGTTGGTCCCATAACTGGACTAGACTCAAAGCCAAGGGGGCAACCATTGTCTGCTGCGACGCGGCTGGCGAACAAGGTTGAGAAACCTCCTGATGCAGGCGGTAGCAATCCGTGGACGCCGAGTTTGTACACGAGCTATGGGAGGAGACGCCTGATGCAATTGTTGCGATAGCACCAGATGGCAAGGTGCTGTACTGGAATCGCGCTGCGGAAGAAATTTTCGGGTACACATCGGCAGAGACACTCGGTCTGCCCATTCTCGACCTCATCGTGCCCGCTGATCGCGCGGACGAGGAAAGAAGAATTAAGACCGATCCGCTTTTGGGTGGCGTCGGAGTGTATGAGTCCTTGCGCCGTCGCAAGGACGGCTCATTGGTGCACGTCAGCGTCTCGAGCAAGGCGCTCCGCCATCCGGACGGCAGCCTCCGCTGTATTCTGTCCACCAAGAAGGATGTTACTCATCTAAAGGTCCTGCGTGACGCCAGGCTCGTGGAAGCCAAGTTCCGCGACCTGCTCGAGTCAACTCCGGATGCGATCGTCATGGTCAATGTAACCGGTCGTATCGTTCTCGTGAACTCGCAGGCGGAGAAGGTCTTTGGATACGCTCGCGAGGCGGTCGTTGGCAGACCCGTCGAGATGCTTTTGCCTGAGCGATATCGCGCCGCCCACAACGAGCATCGCGCCAATTTCTTCAAGCAGCCACGCACTCGCACCATGGGCGTTGGACTGGAGCTGTATGGATTGCGAAGGAATGGCGAAGAATTTCCAGTTGAGATCAGCCTGAGCCCGCTCGAAACCGAAGAGGGCACCATGGTCATGAGTGCCGTTCGTGACATTACCGATCGGCGCAAGGCCGAGCAGAAATTCCGTGGGCTGCTTGAGTCTGCCCCTGACGCCATGGTTATCGTCGGCCGGGACGGCAGGATTGCACTCGTCAATTCTCAGGCGGAACGGATGTTCGGTTATCAGCGTGCGCAGTTGTTGGGTGAGCCCGTTGAGATGTTGATTCCAGAGCAGTTCCGGACGAAACATCCCGGACATCAGGTCGGATTCTTCGCAAAGCCACAGCCCCGGGCGATGGGTGCCGGCATGGCGTTGAATGCCCGGCGTCAGGATGGCTCCGAATTTCCGGTTGAAATCAGCTTGAGTCCGCTGGAAACGGAGGACGGCACGCTGGTGATGAGCGCAATCCGTGACATCAGCGATCGCAAGCAGGCAGAGCGGAAATTCCAGGATCTGCTGGAGGCAGCGCCGGATGCCATGGTGATCGTCAATCGCCGGGGTGAGATCGTTCTGGTCAACACTCAAGCGGAGCGGCTATTCCTGTATCTGCGGGTGGAACTGCTCGGCCGGCCGGTTGAAATGCTGGTGCCCGCCCGATTCCGGGACAGACATCCCGGCCACCGGGGGAGTTTCTTCGCGCAGCCGCGCAATCGTTCCATGGGCGAAGGACTCGAGCTGTATGGCTTGCGCAAGGATGGCACTGAGTTTCCAGTGGAGATCAGCCTGAGCCCGCTCGAGACGGAGGAAGGCGTCCTTGTCTCGAGCGCCATTCGCGATGCCACCGAGCGCCGGCGCTATGAGCTGGCGCTGCATGAAGCCAATCGGTTGAAGAGCGAGTTCCTGACCAACATGTCGCACGAGCTGCGTACCCCGCTCAACGGGATCATCGGCTTTTCCGAATTTCTGATCGATGAAAAACCCGGCGCGCTCAATACAAAACAAAAAGAGTATCTCGGCGATATTCTCAACAGCGGCCGCCACCTGCTGCATCTCATCAACGATGTGCTGGACCTATCGAAGGTTGAAGCGGGCAAGATGGAGCTGTATCCGGAGGCTTTCCCGCCTGCGAAGGTGATCGAGGAGGTCTGCGCCGTCATCTCCCCGCTCGCGAAAAAAAAAGGCATCCGCGTGAGCCGGGAAATTGCCGCGACGTTGACCAGCGTCACGCTCGATCGACAAAAATTCGTACAGGTGCTCTACAACCTGCTCTCCAACGCCGTGAAGTTCACGGACAATGGGGGCGAGGTGCAGATCATCGCCGACCACGACGACTCGGCCCGTCTGCGATTGCGGGTCCGTGACACCGGGATCGGTATCAGCAGCGCTGATTTTCCCAAATTGTTCATCGAGTTCCAGCAGCTCGACGCCAGTGCAACACGGCGTTTCGGAGGAACTGGCCTGGGGCTCGCCCTGACCAAAAAGATCATTGAGTTCCAGCGTGGCAGCATCGGAGTCGAGAGCCGCGTGGGACAGGGCAGCACATTTACAGTCATCTGGCCGCTGTCCGCTCTGCAGCCGGTAGCCGCCTGATGTGCGCGAGGCAGCCATGAGCAGCCGGATCCTCATTGTTGATGACAACCCCGTCAACTTGAAGCTCGCCGCCGATGTGTTGGAGAGCGCCGGCTTTGCGATCGAGCGGGCGGTGGATGCCGAGCAGGCGCAGCAAGTGCTCGGCGGCACCGTGCCTGATTTGATACTGATGGATATCGCCTTGCCGGGAATGGACGGACTGACCCTCACCCGTAAGTTGAAGGCGGATCCGAGATTCGCGACCGTCCCCATTGTTGCGCTTACTGCTTCGGCAATGAAGGGTGATGATCGCAAAGCCCTCGAAGCAGGTTGCAGTGGTTACATTACCAAGCCGCTTGACACGCGTAAGCTCGCGCAGCAGCTGCAGACAATCCTTGCCTCCGGGCAGGATTCCAGGTGCGAGCCTTGAGAGTGCCAGTGCACCTTCGAGGCAATCGATGGCACCGACGGTCTCGCATCGGCACGTGCCGAGCGGCCGGACCTGGTCATTTCAGACATTCTCATGCCCACCAAGGGCACGGTCCTTTTTGATCTGCTCCAGAGCCAGTGCAGCAGTCGCGGCTACCTCGCACAACCATTGCATTTCAGTCTCGTCGAGGCAGGTGCGGCCTGCGGTGCCTCGGGCGCGGGCGCGGGCGAGCAGCGGCTTGATTTCACTCAACCAGGAGCAGGCCCGATCCAACAGCGGCATGCTGGCTTGCGCCAGTTGGCGCAACTGCTCTTCGCGTTGTTGCATTTTGAGATATAGCGAGCCGTTCTCGTACATGCAGCCGACCTGCGCTCCTACAACCACTAGAAGCTGTTCGTCCTCGGCATTGAATCCGTCCGCGCCGATCTTGTCGGCGAGGACCAAGCAACCGTAGGTGCGCGTCTGCGATGACACAGGGACGGCGAGGAAGGCGCCAGCCGGCGGATAGCTGTCCGGTAGGCCAGCGTGAATGCCGTGGATGTCCGGCGTGGAGATGCGCCAGGGGCGTCCCTCGGCCACCACTTCGCCGAGCGGCCCGGCGTCAATCTCCGGCGGTGTGGGGAGCGTGTTATTGAGGTTGATGCCACTGGTCGCGAAGAATAGTCCATGCTCCATAGCCGTTTCCTTTACAGCGATCACGGCGTACCGAGCGCCTATAAGATCGCGCACGCCGGCGCACACTTTTTCCAGCAACGAATGGGGGTCGCGCTCCGAGGCCAACTGCGCGATGATCTGCGTGAATGCTGTGAAGCGCGCGTTGGAAGCGGCCAGCGACTCTGCCTTTTCCGACAGCTTGTTGGTGATCAGGAGCAGATGCTCGCGATCGAAACTGCTGGAGAGTGGAGTATCCGATTCCAGAACTCCCGCCAGAACCTGTTCAACGGCCTGCAGCAGGTCGGGTGCAGGACACGGCTTCACGAGCACACGGCTGACGTGGCAGTCTTCTGCAAGCTTGCGCGCCTCGCGTTCATGATAATGCGCAGTATGGAAAATGACAGGTGTCCTGCGTAGGTCCGGGTCAGAGCGAATCTGACGCACGAATTCGTAGCCATCCATGGACGGCATCAGGATGTCCGAAATGATGAGTTGAGGATGCTCGACGCGTGCCAGTTCGAGACCATCCACGCCATCGCGGGCTTCGAGTGTCACGTGACCGTCATAGCTGAGGAGCGCCACGACCAGCTTCCGATTGATGGCGTTGTCATCGACAACTAGTATCTTGGCCACTGCATCTACGAGGGAAGTTGTACCGCACCGCGGTACTCGGCCAGGAATCGCGCGAGCCCGCTGAACTTCGGCCCTGTTGCAGACTTCACCATATAACCCGCAATGTTTCCCTCGTACGCCCGCGTCAGATCGGCTTCAGCGTTGGAGGTTGTCAAGACGAATACCACTGTATGGCGGAGTTCGGGGTCCGCGCGCAATGCTTCCAGGAACTCGAACCCGTTCATGCGCGGCATGTTGAGATCGAGCAGAACGAGGTACGGTTTCGAGATCCGACGCTCAGAGTGATTGCCTCGGAGGATCTGCAGCGCAGCTTTCCCGTCTTCGGCAGGGACTACGGGACAGTCCATGGCATGCTTTTTCAAGCCGCGTATGACCGCCTCGGCTGCCACGTCGTCATCTTCGACGAGCAGTAGATTCAACAGTGGGGCGGTGGCGGTCATGACTCCTTCCGCCATTGGAAGCGCGGCCACCAGACGCGGATTGATGTGCCCCTTACATCGTCCGTGGATTCCAGTGCGATCCGGCCACCGTGGGACTCAACGAATCGCTTGCTCAAAGCGAGTCCCATTCCCGAACCCCCACGGTTGGCAGGAGAGACAGTCTGGAACATTCTGAAGACGCGTTCCCGGGCCGCAGCAGGAATGCCCGGACCGTCGTCAGAGATCGTGAATACGCAGTACCCGCCGGCATCCTCGACACGGATTGCAATGCTCCCTGTCTGGCGATCATGGTGCTTGACCGCATTGCCAATAAGATTGCGCAGTACGGCCTCCAGAGGGGTCCTGGTGGTGACGAACGGCTCAGCCGCGACACGCACCGAGGTTTGGAATCCGGGTGGCAACGGTTGAATCTCCAGTACTCCCGCGATCAACGCACCCGGATCGACTGGCGCCACATCGGTGGATGTCGTGCCTGCCCGGGCATAGAGGAGCAGGTCGTCAATGATCTGCTCGAGCCGTCGTATCCGATCCCCAACCCGCTGGAAGTTGCGGGCGACTTGCGGAGTCTCCCGGCCACCCAGATCCTCGACGATCCACTCGATCAGATTGGCGATTCCCTGCAACGGCGATTTCAGGTCGTGCGATGCGGCATAGGAAAACTCCTCAAGGTGTGCGTTGGCCTGCTGCAACTCGAGCTCCATGGCCTTGCGCCGCGTGATGTCAGTCACCGCGGCGAGCACGAGCCCGCCTTCCTCCCCCGGCACCGGATTGAGGCCAATCTCCACAGGAAATTCCGTTCCATCTTTTCGGCGCGCAGTCAGATCTCGGCCCATGCCCATCTGGCGAATCGATGGCGCCGCAGCGAAGGCACTGCGGTGAGCTTCGTGACCGACCCGAAACCGCTCGGGCAGAAGCATCTCGAGTGCATTGCCGATCAGCTCGGTTCGGGCGTAGCCGAACATCAGCTCAGCATGTGGATTGACGAGCACAATTCTGCCGCGTACGTCGATCATGACCATACCGCATGGCGCCGCCTCCACCATCCGTTGAAACATCCGCTCGAGACGCTTGCGTACCGAGATGTCGACAATCGTCTCAACCACCAACATCTGCTCGAGTGTCTGCAGCGCGCTGAGCCCGACCTCGATGGGAAACTCGATACCATCCGCACGCAGACCGAAGAGTTCGCGACCGTTGCCCATCGCGCGCGGGTACGCCTCTTCCCAGTCTCCGGAGCGCAACATCGAGTGTCCTGTGCGAAAACGCTCAGGTACAAGTTGCTCGATCTGACGCCCGAGGAGATCGCTCCGTGTGTAGCCGAACATCCGCTCCAACTCCGCGTTGATCAGCATGATGCGGCCATCCGCCGTCGTGAGCGCAACACCGTTCGGTGCGAACTCAACCACCTGTGCAAGCACGCGCTCGACATCATATAAAGGCAAGCCGGACGTGGGAGCAACGGCGTGCATCTCTCAGCCCGTGCTGTGCCAAGGCGATTCCGCTGCACCGCGCGCTTGGACTGGATCCTGGTTCGAAGGTATCTCGGCAGACCCGACCATTTGCTAACCTCGTGAGCCGCTGCTTGCACTTTTATGGCCGGCAAAACTGTACGCCGCGTATGATGAATCGGCAATGATACGCTGTGCAGTTGCATTGCGGCATTCACTACAACACAACCGCCTGGACCTTGAGCGTGATACCCGCGATCCGTATTCTGATAGTCGACGATCATGGCATCGTGCGCGACGGCATTGCAGCCTTGCTTCAGAAACAGGAGCACATGGAGGTGATCGGGACCGCAGCAACCGGCAAGGAGGCGGTCAACTTGGCAAGGCGGCTCAAGCCCGATGTGATCACCATGGACCTGGTACTGCCGGAGTTGAGCGGCGTCGACGCGATAGAGCGCATCATCAGTCTTCTCCCGCAGACGCAAGTCGTGGTCCTGTCCATGTGTCACACTTCCGAGCACGTTTTTCGCGCTCTGCGAGCCGGCGCGCGCGGCTACGTCTTGAAGGAAGCTGCAGGGGCCGAGCTCGTGCACGCCGTGAAAACGGTGTTCGGTGGCGCACCCTATCTAAGCCCGCGAATCACTGAGGTTGTCATCAGCGGTCTGCTGAACAGGAACGCGTCACAAAGCCCGCTCGAGCGCCTCAGTGGCCGCGAGCGCGAAGTATTGCATCTGACGGTTGGCGGCTGCTCGAGCGCCGAGATTGCCCGGCGACTGTCACTGTCGCGCAAGACCGTCGACACCTATCGTAGCCGGCTGATGGAAAAGCTCGGCGTTGACGGCCTGAACGGTTTGATTCATTTCGCCATCGAGCACGCCATGACACCTGCGTGAACATTGCTGCGCGGCACGCAAAATGTAACAGCGCGCTTTCCGGGCATGATTATACGAACTGTCACGGTCTCCCGACAGAGATGCTGCGCGAGCCAGGCTTACGCTTTTGGGTCGGCGCACAACTTGGGCACGGATACGATGGGCGACGATACTAGGGTTCTTTTCGTCGAGGATGAGGAGACGGATGTACGTCTCGCGCGGTATGCGTTGGAACGGGATGGTCTCGAATTCACATGGCGGTGTGCCGCGACGGAAGTGGAACTGCGACGCGAGCTGGAGGACTTCCGCCCGGATGTCATACTTTGCGATTACGCGCTTCCAGGATATTCGGGCATTGCGGCGCTGCAACTTGTCAGGGCGCTGTGTCCGCGAATACCGTTCCTGTTTGTTTCCGGGCGGATCAGTGAGGATACTGCGATTGCGTGCCTCGAATGCGGCGCGACAGATTATGTGCTGAAGTCAAATCTGCGCCGATTGGGCCCGGCGGTGCGCCGGGCGGTTGCCGACTCGCGCGAGCGAGAGCGCACGCAGGAGATTGAGCAGTCGCAACGGCGTCTAGGTGAAATCCTGGAGGCCACATCGGATATGGTCATGATGAGCGACCCGGAAGGACGTATCACATTCGTCAATGATGCTGCCTGTCGCCTGCTGGGTGAGTCGCGGCAGAAATTACTTGGCACCGAATTGGATGCTACGTACGTGCCAGGGTCCCAAAACATAGTGCGTTACGACGTCAGGCGTTGCGCAATTAAGAATGGGATCTGGCAGGGTGAGATCTCGATCGCGGCGCGTGATGGTGCCGCGATCGAGACGTCTCAAGTTGTCATTGCGCACAAGGATGCAGACGGTGGAACTCGCTTCATCTCAACGATTGGACGCGATCTTCGGGATCGCAAGACCTTCGAGGCGCGAATTCACCAGCTCGTCCATTACGATACGCTGACAGGTTTGCCGAATCATGCGCACATGAATGATCTCGTGCGCCGCTTGATCGGCCGCGCAGACGGCGGCAGCTGTGTCATCGCGCTCGTGGTTGTGAATCTCGACGGATTCAGATTGGTGGACGAGGCTTTCGGCCGCGAACTGGGTGACGAGATGCTCAAGAGCGTCAGCGCCGCGCTGAAAGCCGCGGTTGGCGAGCGTGAGGCGGTCGCACGTGTCGGACCCGATGAATTCCTCGTGATCCTCTCTGACCTGGCGGATGCAGTGGAGGTGGCCTTGGTGGTGAGGCGACTCCTTGATTCGATCGCTACACCTCGGAGCCTCGCCGGGCAAGATATGCAGATTACGGCGAGTGCTGGCATCGCGGTGTATCCGAGCGACGGCGTTGATTTCGAAGCCCTGCTCCGTAACGCCAGCGCTGCGATGCACGAGGTGAAAGCCACGTCGCACGGTGGACTTCAATTCCACTCTGGAGATGTGGAGCAACATGCGAAACGGCGGCTGCGGCTCGAGACGGGCCTGCGCAACGCGCTCCTGCAACACGAGCTGATTCTGCACTACCAGCCGCAATTCGAGATCGAGAGTGGCCGCGTCTGTGGCATTGAAGCACTTGTACGCTGGCTTCGGCCCGACGGTGAAATGGTAGCGCCGTCAATCTTCATTCCACTCGCGGAGCACACCGGGCTGATCGCGCCGCTCGGTGCCTGGGTGCTCAAAGAGGCGTGTGAGACCGTTGTAATGTGGCGCGGTCTTGGTGGGGAACCTCCAACTTTGTGCATCAATGTCTCGACTCACCAGGTATGCAGGGAATTCACCTCGACAATTGCTCGTGTGATCGAGCGCACCGGTTTTCCGGCTGGGCGCCTCGAGTTGGAAATTACCGAAAGCGCGTTGATTGCTGATGCGCAGCGCGCGCTCGAATGTCTGGCGGAGTGGAAGCGCCTGGGTGTGCGCATTGCTGTGGATGACTTCGGGACCGGTTACTCGAGCCTGAGCTATCTGTCCGTGCTGCCAGCGGATCGGCTCAAATTGGACAAGTCGCTCATCCAGGGCATGACCTGCGAGCCGAAGGATGCCGCCATTGTGCGAGCGGTGATTTCACTCGGGGATGAGCTGGGCATCGAGGTTATTGCAGAGGGGGTCGAGACCGAAGAGCAGTTTGAGATGCTGCAGCGTTGGGGTTGCCAGCAAGTGCAAGGGTATCTTCTCGCTTATCCGAAGTCCGCAACGGAGGCGAGGGCGCTCTTGATGAATAAATGGGGTGCGCGCCACGATGAACTCGCGAGCGGGGTGCACCGGGAGCAGGCATGCATCCTGAGCTAGTCAGAACATCGCAAAACTTGACTCCCGTCGTCAGCGACGCCGTCGTGCAGAAAATGGGACCCTTGTGGCAATGCCGTATCCTGGTGGTGGATGACGACGAGCTCATACGAGCGCACCTTGTGGCTGTCCTCAAATTGGCGGGCTACGACGTTTATGAGGCCGGCTCGGGGGAAGATGCGTTGCGCGTTCTGAGCACGGCGCCGTGCCAGATCATACTTACGGATTGGCAGATGGCCGATATGGACGGTCTCTCGCTCTGCCGGAACGTGAGACTCAAAGACGACGAAGGTTACGTCTATGTCTTGATGTTGACTGTGCGCGGTACCAAGCGTGACGTTCTAGTCGGGTTGAGCGCAGGAGCTGATGACTATATTGTCAAGGGAGCTCCGGTCGAGGAAATCCTGGCGCGTCTGGAGGTCGGCCGGCGCATCACCCAACTTGAGAGTTCGCTCCGTATCAGCAACCAAGAGAACGGACGCCTGTCCGTTACGGATCCGCTTACGGCAGCACACAACCGACGTTTTCTCATTAGAAACCTACCGCGAGAACTTGAGCGTGCGCGACGCTACGAGCACCCGCTCGCCGTACTGAGCTGCGACATCGACCGCTTCAAGCGCGTTAATGACCGTTACGGGCACGAAGCGGGCGATGAGACTTTAAAGACGTTCGTAATGCGCTCGGCGGGTTGTATTCGGGAATCGACTGATTGGATTGTTCGAATAGGCGGCGATGAATTCGTGCTCATACTGCCCGAGACAACCTTGGACGGGGCGAGCAGTGTTGCGAATAAGTTGTGTCAATTACTTGCGGCCCAGCCAATAAAGACGATCGGCGGCCCGCTGTTTGTCACAGTCAGCATCGGCGTAACTGCTGTGGAGACAACGGACGAGCTTGCGAGTATTTCCGTGGTCGAGTTGCTTCGTGCAGCGGACCGTTGCTTGTATATCAGCAAGACCCTGGGCAGAAACCGAGTAACAGCTGCGTCAGCAGCATGCACCAGCCCTTGATGTCGAAAGCGGTGAAAGGAACCAGCAGTGGAAAAAGCTAAGTATTGGCAGGGAGTTTCACCGACACCGGTCACTTCGGAAGACCCATTTGATGAGCTGCGTGATCTCTTTTTTGCACGACTGCGGACCGACCGGGTGCATCTGCTGGCTCTCGGTACGGCACTCGCCTGCTGCGAAGGAGATCCCGCGTACCCTCTCGAGAAAATAAAGCTGTTTGCCCATCGATTACGCGGCGGCGCTGCGATATTCGAGACTCCTGATATCGGCGACGCGGCAAACATACTCGAAGAGGCTGCGGCTTTGGCGGCGATTGTGCATGCCGATAGGTCTGATGCTTCCGTGCGGACGGCGCTCGACAGTCTGCTCAACAAATTGGCGATCGCAAATGGCAGGCCACATCGAGTTGATACGGGACCTGAAGGCTTGCTCCCGCGGCGCTTCAAAGGCTAGATCAGGGGTCAGACTACTATCAAGCCGCATCGAGTTGCACCGCCTGCGACCGCCGTCGGGCGGCGCGCAACGTGCCAATCCCATAGAACGACGCCCCCACCACCAACAGCACGACCGTCATTCCCGCAACCTTGAGCACAGCCATCGTCGGATGCTCCTCTTCCGGCGGCGGTATAAACGCTACAACTACCGATCCAGCCGACGCCAACAGACCAACCAGGCTGACGAAGATGATCATGGGACGCCCGCCCCAGATCCGACTGTCACCCTTCATAGGAGGTCCGGACGACAACTTGATGGCAGAGCCGAAGAGCAGGATGAAGGGCAACATTGACGCGACCACCATCATCTCAATGAGCACATTGTAGGCGCCATGCACCGAGGTTCCGCTCTGACCCAGAATGACCAGGCCCGCAACCAGGGCTGCCTGTATCCAGATCGCGTTGGCTGGAGAGCCATGCCGCGGATGAATCCGCGCGAACCCCTGCGGCAGATAGTCGGCAATCCCGGCTGACATGGGGATTCGCGCCAGCGCACCCAGCCACAGGCACATACTGCCGAGACGGTCGAGAATCACGCAGGCTGCCCCGACTGGAACCAACCAACCCAGGCCCAGATTCGCAGCCGCCGTGCGAATCGCCTCAATCACGCCATACACCCCGGCTGCCCTCTCCGGCGGAATCGCAAGCAGGATGCTGGCAGTGCCGATGATGTACACCGCGGCAATCATGGGGGCGGCGAGAGTCAGTGCCTTCGGAGCTGTGCGGCGCGCGTCGCGGATTTCCCGGCTCATGAAAGACACCGCCTCGGGGCCGGTGTAGGCGAAAGCCAGGGTCGTCCAGAAAATGACGTCGCTCAGACGAAAAGCGGGCGCAATCGTGTGCCGATTGAATTCTGTTGCAGACCCGAAGCGCCACCAACTGGCCACAGCGAATACGACCAGCAGGAGGATGCCGATCCAACGCGCAACCGCGCCCGCGCTGTTGAGCCACTTGGCTACCGACATTCCACGAACGTTCAGGATCGCACAGATCACCACTACTATCAGTGAAAAGCAGACGAAGTAGGTCGGCGTGCCGGCAGCCGTGGTGCTACTTGGTGACCACAGCAAGGCACCACCCGCGATGAAGTAAAGCACGGTAGGCAGGAACGACAGAGTACCGACCCAGTACGACCAGCCCATGATGAAACCCGCAAACGGCCCGAATGCCCGCGCACTCCACCTATACATGCCCTCATCGGGAAATCGCGCACAGAGGTAAACGATACAAACCGCCAACGGCACGAACATGGTGAGGCCGCCAATCAACCACACCGACAACGAGCTCGGGCCGGTCGCCGCTGCCGTAGCGGTCCACTGCAACGTGCATCCGGCGGTCACCACGAACAGCGTTGTGTCCAGGAGCCCCATGGTACGTGGCAGACCAGCCGCCGCCGCCGCTGACTCGTCCCCGCTACGCGGCGGCGTCGACGCTGAGCCGCTCCCGCCGTGCGCCGGCGCCAACACCGACCCTGGATCGCTGCCGCTGCCCGCCTGCTTACCCTGACTCACGTGTTGATCACTTCCAACACCTGTTTCAGCGCGCGCCGCGACTCCTGGGCCGCACGTCCCCAGCTTTGCCGGCCGGACAGCTCGCTATGACCGAACGCGATGCGGCCGAAGCGCTCCCGCACGACCTCCAACGGTGCCGGTCGACCGGGCGTTCCAAAGTAGAACCCCGGCTGCGGAGCAATATAAGCATGCCCCCACCGATTCAAAACCACGCCGGCAACATCGCGTCGAGCATCAAACCCCGCACTCCCCAACATCACCTGCAGCTGCCTGCGGATCTGCAACTCGAAATCGGCATAGCTCGTGCCAAACAGCCTGCCGCGGGCGGCGCTGGTTTGTGGACCGATCGGCACACCCGCCTGCGGAAAGCCCACGTAGAAAGTCAACATCGCCGGCTTGGAGGGATCCAGCGGCACCGGAGCGCCCGCGATCTTCATGGGCTGACGCACATTCACAAAGAAGCCGAAGCCGTCGAACCAATGTGCCGCTGAGATACCCAGCTTGGCAAAGGCTTTCCAATTTCGGACAGCCACGTTGGCCACCAGGATGGGACCGTGATGAAACTGCGCGTACGCGTCGACGTAGGCGGGTGGCATATCGCGAACGATGTGGCGCGCGATCCAGCCGCCCGTTGCAACGATCACCGCTTGTCCGCGAACCCGCTTGAGCTCACCGCCGACAGTGTATGTGACATTGACGCTCTTCGAGGTTTCCGGCACGCCCTCGTGTCGCACCGCAACCGCAGTTGCCCCAAGTCGAATCCGCGTATGTTGAGGGCGGTCAAGCGCGGAGAAATTGATAGGGGCAAACATGATGTCGGAGAACGAGCGCGAACCGTCGATCGCCTCAGGTAGCAACGCTTTGACGATATGCCGCAAGGTCGCAGCATTTCCACCCGGGAATGAGATCGCATCAGTGGAAATGATATTTTCGCCAGTGCCGGGCAAACCGAGCAACTTGGCGCCGTAGGCGGACACAACATCCGAGCTGACACCATAGTCACCGGTTGCCACCAGCGGATCGGATAGACGAAAGACGTCCTTGGTGAGACCGAGCTCACGGGTGACCAGGTCGCCATACGACATCGAATCAAGCCAGCGATTCGTGGAGGCTTCATCGCCACGCGTCAGGACCGGAGAATGCTTCTTCCACTGTACCCAACTACGGCGGGCGGCGGCCGAGATCGGCGCGCGCCGTAAATCATCGGCCCATGGGTCAATCACCCAAGCCTGCCGGGAGGCAAACGGCTTATCGAAGAAGTAGCCGACCGAAGCGACGTCTTCATTCCAATACATCGGGTTATAGTTGTCGCGCGCAAACTTCAGTGATGCGACGTCGCTGGCTGGATCGACGTAGTCAAACGAGCGCGGCATCCCGATCTCGTCCCATAGATCCACGACATGCGCATAGTTGTTGTCGGCTTGCGGGACGACAGCGTCGTTCGATCCCTGCGGCCCGGTCAGCGTGACGCCGTCGACGAGCATCTGGTTCTGCTTGGCCTCGCCACCGAATACAGGGTGGTTCTCGAGGATCAGGCACCGCCCGTTCGGGTGTTTCTTATGAAACTCGAAAGCCGCAATCAGCCCGGCGAATCCGCCGCCGACAATGATCAGGTCGTAGAGATCATCAACCACGGGTGCGGAGTCGAGACCGGCCTCGTAAATGCCGTCTCGCACACCGTGCGCCGCATTGACGACCGACGCTACATTGCCGTTGGAGCGAGCGTAGTCCCCGATTCCCGTATAGCCGTTCCAGTCTGCAGTGAGGCCTTGGGCGAGAGAGGGCGGCGGGGCGCCCAAAAGCAGTGCACCCGACCCCACGAGGGTCGCGCCAATGAAGTCACGGCGGGTGATGGGCGTATTGAGCCCTAGTAAACGGCTGTCGTTACCCATGGGCTGTGCTCTCTATTGCGACGCAACATCCAATATCAAAGCTTCTCTTCACACTTCTCGCATTCTTAAGTATTTCCGGCTTCAGCCCCTTGGGGACTGCGCCGATATCGCTAGCAACGCTCTGCTCACGTCCACGGAGGGACAGCTAACCTCCGGAGGTCTACGTGATAGCACGATATCGGAAGCGGTTCCCGCTGGTTCTGATGGTCGGGGCACTGTTTTCGATTTCCTGCTCCCTGGCAGCAACCGACGGCGCAGGCTCAACTGCCTCTGATCCCCATGCCGCTCTCACGGATTTCCGCCGCCCCGCGAAGATACCTGTGTCCAAGAGCAACCCCCAAACTCCAGAGAAAGTGGCGTTGGGTCAGATGCTGTTCTTCGACCCCCGCATGTCCGGCTCCGGCGCCATATCGTGTGCAACCTGTCACAACCCGTCACTGGGCTGGTCGGATGCAATGCCGACGGGTCTCGGCCACATGGGAGGCCGGCTCAAGCGACATACGCCTACCATTTTGAATGTGGCGTACGGCGAGCCGTACTTCTGGGATGGTCGAGCATCGACCCTGGAAGACCAGGCAAAGGGCCCGCTGACCTCCGCTGCCGAGATGAATATGCCCGCCGACGTGGCGGTCGGCCGGATTCAATCAATCCCGGGTTATGTGACTGCGTTTTCTTACGCATTTCCCAGTCAGCCGATTTCCATAGACACCATCGCCGCGGCTCTCGCCTCCTATGAGCGGACCATCGTGTCAGCCAGCGCCCCCTTCGATAAGTGGGTTGCCGGCGATGAAGCGGCGATCCCGGATTCCGCCAAGCGTGGTTTCTACCTGTTCAACGGCAAGGCCAATTGCGCCGTCTGTCACTCCGGCTGGCGAATGACGGACGACGGTTTCCACGACATCGGCATCAACGGCACCGATCGCGGCCGCGCCGGGATCTCCCCGGGCATCGTTCAGATGGAACACGCCTTCAAGACGCCTACGCTGCGTAATATCAATCAGCGCGCGCCGTACATGCATGACGGCTCGCTTGCCACCCTTGCTGCGGTCATCGACCACTACGACAGCGGGTTCGTGAACCGGCCGAGCCTGGACACCCAGATGCACCGGCTCGGTCTGACGCCTGAGGAAAAGGCGGATCTGGTCGCATTCATGAATTCGCTCACCAGCCTGGATCCGCCCACCGTGGTTCCCGTTCTGCCCCAGTGAGCTCCACCTTGTTCTCGGAGATGATGATGAATCGAGTACGTCTTGTTTGTCTGGTCACGGCGGTATTGCTGGCGAGCGCGGTGCGTGCGGCTGCGCCGATCACCGTAACGCAGAAGGGCCTGCAGTTCAGCGTGGAGGAATTGTCTGTCTCCAAGGGACAGATGGTCGTTTTCATCAATGACGACCGCACCGCTCACAACATCACTGTTGCCGGCGAAGGCGTGAATCTGAACGGCGGACTGCAGCAGCCCGGAACGGAATTCAAGGTGCCCTTCGCCAAGCCGGGGACCTATACGGTGAGCTGCGGAATTCATCCGAAGATGAAGCTCAGCGTAACCGTAAAGTGAGAGTCGCGCGCAGCGGCAATCCATGATGACCTACCCGCGCCCGCTGCGCATGGTCCATTGGACCATCGCGATACTCGTCACCTGCCAGCTGGCGATCGCCGTCGTCCTGACACAACTGCGATCGCTGGCCTATGGTCAACTCGTGTTGTCATTGCACAGGCAACTCGGGCTGGTCATTCTCCTGCTGGTCATCGCGCGTTTCGTGTTCATCCGCCGCCAGCGCAACTCCACTGACTTCAACGGTGCCTTTCCTACCTGGCAAACACGAATAGCGGCGCTGGTGCACGGTGCGTTTTATGTGGTGCTCGCGGCTCAGCCCGTGATGGGCATCTTCCTGGCATGGGCGCGCGGGGATGCCATCGGATTGTTCGGACTGATCCAGATTGCCAGTCCCGTGGAGATCTCGGACAACCTGCGCGAACAGTTGATGACCGCGCATGCCGTAACGGCCGGTGCTCTGTTCTGTATGTGCCTGCTTCATGTGGGTGCAGTCGTTTTCAATCGCGTGGTCCGCAGGGTCTCGGTCATCGATCGGATGCTGGAACCCGTTGCGCAGGACAAGTTGGTGAATCGCGTCCCGATCGCGGCCCAGCTCGCACTCGCCTTCGGGATAGTGATCAGTATTGCGCTGCTGGTTGGCATCAATGCCGTGGCCACTTATCGGGAATTGAGTCGGGCGAGCGCCGAATTCCAGGCGGGCGATCTGGCGGTGGCGGACCAGCTTCGTGCGGCGCAGGTTGCCTGGAAGGATGCTGCCCTGGCCTTGGGGAATACTTCCGCGGACCCGGCCTCCCAGCTGAAGGATCTGGTGGACTCGGCCAGGTCCAGCCTGCAGGACGCGCAGACTCACGCACAGGCTGATGTGAAAGCCGGACTGACCGAGGTGCTGAGCCAGTTGGATGGGGCTGCCGGCGCCTCCGGCCCGGCGCAAGTCGCAGCCTTCAAGGACGTAGATGCCAAACTGCAGGAGCTGGTTGATTCACAGTCGATCGCAACGCTGCAACACCGGACTGACAACGATGAGAGAGGGGCGAAAGGACACGACCTGATTGTAATCACCGTGCTCCCAATGCTGCTTGCCGCGCTGATGACGGCGCTGCTGCTTGCTCGCAGCATTTCGGGTGCGCTGACCCGGATGCGCGGATTGATCCAGAGCATCGAAGCGGACCGGCGTGATGGTGCCATGGAGGTGGAGGGAAACGGAGAAATTGCCAGCTTGACACGTGCCATCATCGCCATGCGCGGTGCTGTGGAAGGTCGAGCCAACGCTGCAGCGGCCCGCCAAACCGAATTGGAAGTGGAGCGCGCACGCTCCGCCAAAGAACAGCACCAACGCGAGATCGAGGCCGCCAGCGAACAACGTCTTGCCCGGCAGGCACAACGTGAACAGCTGGCGGCTGAATTTGAGTTGCAGGTCGCCGGCATCGTCGCAACGGTGGCTGAGACCGCGCAATCGTTGTCCTCCAACGCAGCTTCCATGGCCGCTAGCGCATCGACCGCTTCCCAGCGCAGCCGCCAGGCGAGTGGTGTTGCGGAAAGAACCAGTCATATGTCGTCCCAGATTGCCGAGGGTAGCGGCGAACTATCGGGGACTGCACGGTCAGTACGGGAGAATGCGGAGCAGTCCAAGTCGCGCGCCGGCTCTGCGGTGACCGAAGTCGCCCAGGCCCAGGAACAGATCGGACATCTGGTCGCCTCCGCGCGCCAGATCAGTGGAATCACGACCCTCATTGCAAACGTAGCGCGTCAGACCAACCTGCTGGCAATCAACGCCCGGATCGAAGCTGCGCGGGCTGGAGAAGTCGGTCGGGGTTTCTCGATTGTGGCCGACGAGGTCAAGGCTCTCGCCACTCAGACACGCGATGCAACGGCTGGAATCGAAAAGCAGATCGGTGAGGTCAGTGTGGCCGCCGCCCGGTCATCCGAGTCGCTGGAGCGACTGAGCGATGTCATCGCAGGTGTGGACCAGGCGACCGTCGCCATATTCGCGGCAACGGATGCGCAGTTTGCATCAACTACGCAACTCTCCGATCGAGTCTCCGAGATCAGCTCATCCATGCGATCCGTAGCGGATGACATACGCGGCGCGCAGGAGACCGCGCAAGCCACCGAGCGTTTGTCGGCCGACGTCGTGGGAGCAGCCGCGGTAATTGACGAGCAGGCTGAGCAACTGCGCAACAGGATCGGACAGTTTGTGGCTCAGCTACGCAATGCGGGTGCCTCAGGCGCTCCGGCTGTTCCAGGGCACGCATCAGCCGCCCGAAAGAACACCGCGCGGACGGAAGAGCCGGAATACAGGCTTGCCGCAGGGGCGCGGTAAAACCGGCCGGCGGCAGCGCTATTCGCGGTAGCGAGTCAGCGCATCTCCCAGGGCCTCCCTGAGCGGACCGAGCCAAGTCTCATAGTGGCGCCATTGCGCAAGTCCCGTTCGGAAGATCGGCTCCCGAACCTGCTCCGAACTTGCCGTGTTGACGCTGCGTGCGGTCTTGTAGAACTCGAGGCAGCCTGCCTCAAACTCCAGGTCACAGTACTGCAGGATGCGTCGCACGCTGGCCTCGATATCCTCGACCACATCCTCGTAGCAGAGATGCAAAACCCTTCCGGGCAGCACGTCGTCCCAATGGCGCATGAGCTCAAGATAACATCGGTAGTAGTTGGCCATGCTCTCAACGCCATAGCTGAACTCCTGCCCGCTGGCGAAGAGTTGCTTCAAATTGCTGAAGCAGCACGCCAGCGGCTCGCGCCGCACGTCGATGATTTTCGCATTCGGCAGCATCAGGTGGATGAGCCCGATGTGCCAAAAATTATTCGGCATCTTGTCAATGAACAGCGGCCGGCCCGTGCCATAAACACGCGCACCGCTGATGTATTTCTCACCAAGCCCGCGTAAGTTCTCCCTCCCAAGCTCAGCCAACACGGCAGGGTAGCGCGGACGATTGACATCAAAATCGCGACCTTGCAGCTCGCGCACGATACGCTCGATTTCATGCAGCTCCCCCGTGCCCTCGACCTGCGAGTGAGAAGCCAGTATCTGCTCGATCAGAGTAGAGCCTGAGCGCGGCAACCCAACAATGAAAATGGGGGCGGGATCCGGTATGCCAGTGCCCGCGTGAGCAGCAAAGAAGTCGGCCGTACAGACCCTGATCTGCTCGCGTGTGTTGGTCTGCGTGAATGTCGGATCATAGTGGCGCTGCGCTCGCCGGAGCGAGTTACCTTGCTCGTAGTAGCGCCACGACTCTGCGTAGTCACCCCGATCCTCGAGCGCTTTGCCTAACGAGAAGCATAGATGGTACCGATCGACAAGTTGCGTGGCAGGCGCGGCTTCCGCGACGCGCATGCGTTCGATCTCATCCTCTTCAAAACGATAAGTCTTGAGATTCGCCAGGCTCCAATAGGCATCGCCGCAGGCGGGTCGGCGGGCCGCAGCCGCTCGATAGCATTCAATGGCTTCCCGTTGCCGCCCGACGGCCCTGAGTGAGTTGCCGAGCAAAAGCTGCAGATGCACCCAGCCCGGCGCCGCCGTAATCAGCTCACGGTACAAGCCGATTGCGCGCTCATGATCCCCGAGACCGGCACACACGGTCGCGTGAAGCGACAGGTAGTCCATGTTGTCGGGCTCGAGCTTCAGCAGGCTGGTGATTTCCTCCCGCGCCTGCAGGTGCTTCTGCTGGTCGATCAGCACCCGGGCGTAGTCAGCCCGCGCGGCTCGGTAGTTTGGTGCGAGTGTCAGCGCTTCCTCCAGCAGCTCCACCGCGTCGTCGAGCGCGTGGCGCTGATGAACGATTCTCCCGAGCAAGCGCAGCGCCTCAACGTGAGTACCTGACGAGTGTAGATATGCCCGGATGGTCCGCTCCGCGGCGGCCAACTCACCGTCACTGAACAAGCTCCCGGCCAGCACGACCTGCGGAGGCAATCGCCGGAGCATCGCAAGCTGCTCAGCCGCAAACGTAGCCTTCTTCACATCGCCCTTAGTCCGATACAGGCGCTCGAGCATGGTCCAACTGGAGGGAAGTGCCGCGTTGAGAGTGACAGCGCATTCGAAGGCCTCAATTGCGGCCGGCAGATCGTTCATAGCCGCGTAGCGAAGACCACGCTCTTCATGTAACCGACTGAACTTCACGGAACCTTCATCAACATGCAACTGTGTGTTTCTAGTTTGCATCGCTCAGGACGAAAAGGGATGAGATCATGAAGAATACCGATCGCCGTGAATTTCTACAGCTGCTGGGCATGGGAGCGGTGGGCAGCACGCTCAACGCGAATATTGCCAGGGCGCTGGAGATTCAGGCGAACAACCGCACGCGCAGCATTCGCGATGTCGAGCACATTGTCATCCTGATGCAGGAGAACCGACCGTTCGATCATCACTTCGGGACCCTGAAAGGCGTACGCGGTTTCAACGATCCACGCGCCGTCAACATCCATCTACCGCTGCTGAGCGGTAACGGAACAACGCCTGCCTCGGTGTTCCTGCAGCCCGCGGGGGCCAATAACGTGGCGCTCGGATACGGAGTACCACCTAACTCGGGAACGCTGGGTGGCCCGGCAGACGGCGCTTTCGTCATCCCGCCATTCCGCATCGATCCCAAGGCAGTCGGCACAGGCCTTACGGTGGGCCTGACCTATCTACCGGGAACGGACCACAGTTGGAGTGCGACGCACGCCGCCTGGAACCAAGGTCAGTACGACAGCTGGGCGACAGTAAACGGCCCGATGGTGATGTCGTACATGGTGCGCGAAGACATCCCCTATCACTACGCTCTTGCGGATGCTTTCACGGTAGGCGATGCCTACCACTGTTCCGTCATGGGGCCGACGAATCCCAATCGCACCTACATGTGGACGGGTTGTATCGGCAACCTCGATACCCTTGGCGCGGGTGGCGCTGACGGTCACGGTGCCGGACCGATGACCAGCAACGGACTCAGTCCCAACGGTGCGTATTGGGTATTCTCGACGTTCCCTGAAGTGCTGCAAGCCGCCGGCGTCAGCTGGAAGGTTTACCAGGACATCGCCGGGGCGACCTTCGCGCCGGATTTTGGCGATGGCACCTCCAACTCCTTCGCCGGCAACTACGGCGACAACTCCGTGCTCTATTTCAACCAGTATTCAACAGCGGCGCCCGGCAACCCGCTGTTCGACAACGGTTGCACGGGCACCGAGATCATCAAAACCATCCCGGACAGCAGTGCATCCGCCCAGGAATGGAAGGCCTGGCAGAAGCACCTGTTTGATCAGTTCCGCAGTGATGTCAAACAAGGGACGCTGCCGCAAGTGTCCTGGATTGTCGCGCCCGCCGGCTATACCGAGCATTCAGATTGGCCGGTCGACTACGGCGCCTGGTACATCTCGCAGATCCTGGACATCCTGGTCGCGAATCCCGAGGTGTTCAGCAAGACCGTATTCATCATCAACTACGATGAGGCAGACGGCAGCTTCGACCACATCACGCCGCCGTTCCCGCCGCAATCGCCCGCGTACGGCGCCTCCACGGTCGATTTCCACAACGAGATTGTCACAACTTCCACTCCCAACGGTCCCATAGGCTTCGGATCTCGCGTGCCGTTGCTCGTGATCTCGCCGTGGAGCAAAGGCGGCTACGTCAACTCACAGGTCTTCGATCACACCTCGGTGATTCAATTCATTGAGAAGCGCTTCGGAGTGCATGAGCGCAACATCTCCCCCTGGCGCCGAGCTGTGGCCGGTGATCTGACCACCGCGTTCAACTTCAGGGATCCGAACGGCTCTCATTCCCAGCTTCCCTCCACTGACGGCTTTCTGCCTCCCGTGAATGAGCTGGCAGGTGGCAATGGCAACACTTTCATACCGACGCAGAGCCAAGTGATCATTGGGCTGCCGAAGCAGGAGAAAGGCGTGCGCCGCGCGCGAGCATTGCCATACGAGCTTCAGGCTGACGGTCGACTGAATGCCGCGGCCAGGACTTTCGAGCTGGAGTTCTCCAACTCGGGGAAGGTCGGTGCTGTTTTTCAGGTCCGCTCTGCAAATCCTGCCGACCCTGTCCGCGCGTACACCGTGGAGCCGGGCAAAAAGCTTGCCGGCAAGTGGAATGTCACCTCGCAGTACGATCTGGCGGTTTACGGTCCCAACGGCTTCGCGCGCTATTTCAAGGGCAGCATCGCTGCCGGCGCCGCTGCCCTGGCTGTTCATACCAAGTATGAAAGGGACGACTGTGGCTCGATTGAGCTACGGATCACCAACATCGGTACGAGGAAAGCCACCGTAGTCATCCTCGATGCCTACACTGGCGAAGACGACCTGCGGCATCTACGGCCTGGCGAAACCCTCGAACAGGGAAAGCGGCTCAACCGGTTCTACGGTTGGTACGACCTGGTCGTCAAGGTGAGCGATGATCCGACCTTTGAGGGCCGCCTCGCCGGCCATGTTGAGACCGGCGACGACAGCTATTCGGACCCGGCGCTCGGTGGACTGGTGACGCTCAAGGCCTGACGCGTGCTGGGGCGCCGGCGGAGGATTCAGGACTCGCCGAACTCGACCTGATGCGCAAGGACCGCCTTGCGCTCGATGTCCTGCACCGCTTGCTTCAGCAGATCGGCAAGCAGCCGCACTCGTTCCTCATTCAGGCGATCAACGATTGCCGAGATGCTCAGAGCCGCCTGTGCCGTGCCGTGTGCATCACGGACCGCCAGACCGATCGCACCCATGCCGGCGACGATGTGTCCGAAGTATTTTGAATACCCGCGGCGCTGAGTCTCGCTGACATGTTGGAGAATCTCGTCGGGCTTCACGCAATGAAACTGACTGATTCTGACGGAGTTGAATTGCAGCGCGTGCCGGACATCGTCATCACTCATTGTGGCGAGTATGGCAACCCCGGCCGCACTGACCCCCAGGGGCAGGCTTTCCCCGACACTGAGTGTCTGGGCCTTGAGGGGATAGCTGCCGCTCCTGCGGTCAATACAAACACAATCGAACTTGTTACGGACTTGAAGGAAAACGGTGTCGCCGGTCTGATCGGCCAGGCGTGCAGCTGCTTCGCGCGCGTGCGACAGCACGTTGAAACGACGCGTCGTCTTCGCGCCCAGGCTGAACATGTAGATTCCCAGTCGCACCGCTCGTGACCTGGGGTCCCGATCGACGAAGCCGATTCGCTCCAGAGATACGATGGCCCGGTGTGTGGTGGCACGATCGAATCCGGTCGCTTCGGCGATCTCGCCGGTAGTCATGCCGTCTTCGGGCCCGTTCTCGAGCGCCCGCATGATGCGCCCGACCCGCTCGATTGATTTGGAGCCCCCTTGCATAACCCCCCCAAGGTCCGCACGGCTCAGAATAGGCACGCCCTCGTGCAGGGTCAACGGGCGCGGCCGACGGTGCGCCTGCAGCGCCCTCGCGGCTGCCGTGTTCAATATCTGACCGCGCATGTTCAGTATTTGACTCAATAGCCACTGAGGCGTCACCGGGCAGCCGGCCACCACATACTGGTCCCGTCCGAACAAGGGGGGGCCTGCCGATATGGCAATGAGTTGTAGATCTGTAGTGGTGCTCGCTTTGAGCGCGAGCCTGATCACTGTGTCGAGCGGTGCCGCAATGGCGGCAAATGCTTCGGCAGCCGAGGCGCAGGGAAGCTCCGCGCTGGAAGTCCAAGAGGTGATTGTTACCGCCCGCAAGCGTGAAGAGCGCCTGCAGGATGTGCCCATCTCGATCGCAGCCATGTCAGGCACCGAATTGACGGAGCGAGGCATTACGGACGTAGGCGCACTGACAAACGCGACGCCCAATCTTGAAATCAACAACGGGCGCGCCGATGGCGGCGGCTCCACGGCACAGATCTATATTCGCGGTGTCGGCCAGAACGACTTCCTGATTCCAAATGACCCTGGCGTCGGGCTGTACGTCGATGACGTCTATGTCTCACGTTCGAGTGGCGCGATTACCGGCTTGCTGGATCTGCAATCAGTCGAGGTTCTGCGCGGTCCCCAAGGAACCCTTTACGGTAAGAATACGATTGGCGGCGCGGTGCGGATCACCAGCGCAAAACCCAGCCTGGATGGCGAGTCGGGCCGGGTCGGGCTGACTGTCGGCACGTACCAGCGGCACGACTTCAACGGGTCGATCAATCTGCCCGTGACCGACGACCTCGCCATTCGCATCGCCGGCTCCAGTCGTACCACGGACGACATAGGACATCGGGTGCTTGATCCAAGCGGCCAGGGTACGGGTAACATCAACGAAGCAGCGACTCGCATCGCAGCGCTCTACAAACCCTCCGACCCACTCGAGATACTGGTTACCGGTGACTATACGCGCACGCGCCAACATGGCCCCTACGGTGCCAACAGCGGATATATCCCCGGCGCCAGTCCTCTGATCGACGCACTCAATGCAACAGTCTATCCTGCGTTGGCGGGGTCGCTGGGGCTTCCCGCTGGCTCGAGCTTCGATGGACGGTGGGTCAGCAGTCCCAAGGTCGACTACGGCACGGGTCCCAATCAAGACGATTTTGACGTTTCCGGCCTCTCGACTGTCGTGACATACGCCTTCGACTCGCATATTTCTCTGAAGTCCATTACGGCGTACCGCACCGTCCGCAGTACCGCGGGGCGCGATGGCGATCACTCGCCGTTTCCGGTCCTCGGAACAATTGTGAAGGACGACAACGAGCAGTACTCCCAGGAATTTCAACTCAACGGTTCCTACGACCGGTTCAAATGGACAACCGGTCTGTACTACCTGAAGGAAAATCTGAAAGATACTTACAACGCGAAGCTATGGGATGGCCTCATCAATTCGTCGATCCCGGTGGATTTCAACGCACAGTCGCTGTCGAGACTGCACGGCACGTCACTGGCTGTCTTCGGTCAAGGTACCTACGACATCACCCGGTCGTTCCACCTGACACTGGGTGGCCGCTTCAACCGTGAGAAGAAGGATTTCTACAACAAATGGTATTTCCTGGTCCAGCCGCGGGAATTTACCTGTCCCGGAATTGACGTCTCCGGGCAATACGATGACTGCAAGAGTACCGACAACGTCTTCACGCCTGCGGCGTCGCTGAGTTTGAACGTGACGGATGATGCGCTCGTCTATCTATCTTACTCGGAAGGCTTCAAGGCGGGCGGTTGGACGCCTCGGCTCTTCAGTCAACAATCGCTCAGACGCGACAGCCCGGAACACCTGAAGGCCTTCGAGCTCGGTATCAAGTCCGAGTGGCTCGACCGGCGACTCGTGGTCAACGCCGATGCGTTCTACAGCAAATATAAGGATCTGCAACTGACCTCGGTTCTGGCGGACTCGCAGGGCAATCCGCAGCCGGTCGTCGAAAACGCCGGCGCCGCGCGAATCATTGGCGGCGAGCTCGAAGCTACCGCGCGAATCACCCGGACGACGACCTTCAACCTGGCCCTGGGCGTGATTGATGCCAAATACACGCATCTGGATCCCGGTGTGTCGTTTGGAATCAACAACAAGCTGCCGGACACACCGCCCGTGTCGCTCACGGCCTCCCTCGCGCAGGACTTTCCCATACCCGACGGCGCCGTCGCCTCATTGCGGGTGGATGTGAGTTACAAGGGGAAGACGTATAAGGACCCGGACAATTCCCCCTCGATCATCCAGGATCCGTATGCTCTCGTGAACGCGCGACTCTCCTACCGGGCCGCGAGCGGCAAATGGCAAGCCTCGGTCTTCGGCACGAATCTGTCCAACAAGCAATATCTGACCAGCGGTCTCGATCTTGCATCGACGTTCGGCTTCGTCGAGTCTTATTATGGACGTCCCCGCGAGGCAGGCATTGACTTGAGTGTCTTCTTCTAAGCGAATGCGTTGCGCGCTATGAAGCACCTAATGTTGCCTGACGGTGTGCGCCTGGGCGTGCAGGACGCTGGTCGTGGACCTCCGCTCCTCATGTTGCACGGCTGGGCGCAGTCGGCGGCGATGTTCCGATATCAGATCGAAGCGTTCAGTGCGGTGACCCGGGTGATCGCTCCGGACTTGCGTGGTCACGGTCTGTCTGACAAACCTGACTACGGCTATCGCATCGCCTCCCTGGCGCGCGATGTGAATGATCTGCTCGATCAACTTGGAGTGGAGTGCGCCGACATGCTCGGATGGTCGATGGGTGCGTCGGTACTCTGGAGCTTCATCGATCTGTTCGGCTCGCGCCGTATCCGCAAACTGGTGCTCGTCGATGAGCCCGCCTGCGTCGTACAGGTACCGGGCATGAGTGCGGCTGAGATTGCTGATGCGGGGGCCATTGTTGATCTCGCCGGACTCCAGGGTCTGATTGCCGGGCTCCTGGGCCCTGAATCGCTCGCTGTTCGCCGTGCTTTCCTCGATGGCATGCTGTCCAGGCACGCCACTGAGGAAACCCGGCAGTGGCTCATGAACGAGAGCTTGCAGATGTCCCCGGCCCATGCTGCCGCCCTGCTGTTGGATCATGCCACACAGGATTGGCGCGATCTGATTCCCCGGATCGACGTCCCGACGCTCGTGGTCGGTGGCGAGTCGAGTCACGTCAATCCGCAATCCCAGAAATGGATTGCCAGCCGCATCCGCTCAGCGAAGTTGGCGATCATTGCGGCGGCGGATCGCGGCTCGCACTTTCCGTTCATTGAAAACCCCTCGCTGTTCAATCGACTGGTCGGCGAGTTCCTGGGCTTGCGATGTTGAATCCGCCTCACAAACCGGTTCCCTCCCAACGTCTCGCCGGTCAGTCCGCGATCGTATTCGGTGGCGGGTCATCCGGACCGATCCTGGGCAATGGGCAGGCGGCTGCGATTGCTTACGCACTTGCCGGGGCGCACGTCACGGTGTTTGACAATCACCTGGACCGCGCACGTACGACAGTTGAAATGGTGCTGGAAGCCGGGGGAAGCGCCGCTGCGGTGGCGGGTGATGTGTCGAGTCACGAAGATATTCTGAAGGCGATTCACGCGTGCGCGGCGTGGTCCGGCCGCGTCGATATAGTGCATTACAACGTGGGAATCACCGAGGCCGTTGCGACCGGCAGCCTCAGCCGGGAGTCCTGGAATCGCGCATTTGCAATCAATACCACCGGTTGCTTCCTCGCAATCAAGGCGGTTCTGCCACTGATGAAGTCGCAGCGGTCGGGAGTGATCACCGCCATTTCTTCGGTCGCTTCAATCCGCTATCCGAACATTGCCTATGCCGCCTACGCCGCCTCCAAGGCGGCGTTGAATCAGTTGACGGTTGCGGTGGCATTGGAACATGCGAGGCAGGGGATCCGGGCCAACGCCATTCTCCCCGGGCTGCTCCACACCTCACTCGTACAAACTCAGTTGTCAGGCCAGTACGTCGACCCCGAGCAGGCAGTGAGCCACCGGTCCGCGAAATGCCCCATGGGCTTCATGGGGGACGCCTGGGATGTGGCCAACACGGCAGTATTTCTCGCCTCCTCAGAGGCGCGATACATAACCGGTCAAAGCCTCATCGTGGACGGTGGCTTGAGCGCAGTCTGCGGCTGAGACCACGCGGCTCCGACCTACGCGGAAAAAGGGCCCTTTTGGGCAGGAGGCTGGAAAACTGGTAGCGCTCCCTTTTTCCTTGCAGCTGCATACTGTATACGGTTATGCTCATCACGCGCAGATTGGGAGGGGGGTAAGAATGCGCGTCTCAAGCCGAATTCAGGGTCTTTCGTGCACAGCCGGTGCTCCTCCGGCGCTCGGTCGCTGGCGCCTCGCTGGTACGCGAGTCCCGGCCAGCGGGCCCGCACGTCGGCCGCAAATCCCTCGCCAATACGCAAACGGTATACAGCTCCGGACCTGATGTTTTGGAGCGTTCTCGCAAGCCGCTGAAGAACGAATAGAGGGGATTCGCTCAATGGTACAAATCAAGCCCGCAATGCACCTTTTCGGTGGTGTTGCGTTGTCCGTAACTCTCGCGCTCCATCACAGCCCTGCGCATGGCCAGTTCGCTGCTGGCAACGATGAGGCCTCTTCCCCCAAGGGCCCAACGTCTGCCAGCAGCGGGCCGGCGGCGCCGCCGGAGCTGGAATCGGTTGTCGTAACGGGTACGCGCATCACCTCGAGAGGGTTCAACGCGCCGACGCCGACCACCGTAGTCACCTCGGAAGACATTGCGAAGACCGCACAACCCAATATATTCACGGCGGTCACCCAGCTGCCCTCATTGCAGGGATCGACCGGGACCCAGACCAACACTTTCAGCACGTCGAGCGGCCAGCAGGGGTTGAGTTCTTTTTCTCTGCGCGGCCTCGGGACGCTCCGCACGCTCACTTTGTTGGATGGCCAACGGGTAGTGGGCGCGAATGTCACGGGAGTTCCTGACATCAGCCAGTTTCCACAACTGTTGATCCAACGCGTGGACGTCGTCACCGGTGGAGCATCGGCTTCCTACGGTTCGGATGCAATCGGCGGAGTGGTCAACTTCATCACTGACAAGCGCTTCGAGGGCTTCAAAGGAGTCGTCCAGGGTGGCATCACCACCTACGGTGATGACGGTCAGTTCCTGGTCGGCGCGGCTGCCGGGCACTCACTGTTCGATAACCGTTTGCACGTCGAAGGTTCAGCCGAATATGCCCACGAGAATGGCGTCGACCCCGGTGGCTTTGGCGAGGGTCTGGCTGGTGGTCGCAAGTGGTTCAAAGCCTCGACGTTGCTCAACTCCGGCGCTACCAGCAACGGCCTGCCGCAGTACAACTATGCGGATCATGCTCAGTCGATCACCTATTCCAAGTGGGGCCTGATTACCTCCGGGCCGCTTCAATATACGGCTTTCGACGCTGCCGGAAACCATGGTCCATTTGACAAGGGTTCACCGTGTTACACGGGCTTTTGCGTGGGCGGCGACAATTCAGCCGCCGTAGGCGCCGGTGCGTCGCTGGTGTCATCAGTGGAACGCCTGGTGGGCTATGGCCGTGTCGGCTTCGATCTCAATGACACCAACGAGATCTACGCCGACTTCACCCTGGCGAGCGTCAAGTCGCGCAACCAGCCGAACCCCGGCGCCTTCAAGTCCGGACTCGACGTCTCCTGTACCAACCCCTATCTGCCGGCGGACATTGCCGCTACGGCATGCGGTACCGGCACCACCTTCAAGTACGGCCTGGACAATGCTTTCCTGCCGAACATCAATGTAAGGCCCAAGCGCGAGCAGCAGCGTTTTGTGCTGGGCGCGGACGGTAGCCTGCCCATGGGCTCGGATTGGCACTACGATGCCTATTACGAACACGCCATGAATACGACCAATATTCACGTGTTCGACATTCCGCTGAACCCGCACTACAACCAGGCCATCAAGGCTGCGACGGTCAACGGTCAGATCGTCTGCGCGGACGCTGTTGCACGAGCCGCCGGTTGCGTGCCGATCAACATCTTCGGTGGCAATATCGCACTCACCCCCGAGCAGCTGGCCTACATCGATCCGAGCCCCGGTCCTTTCCAACACACGCATCAGACCGAGGACGCGGCGAGTCTGGCCATCAACGGCGAGCCCGTCTCGCTGTGGGCAGGCCCACTGGCGGTGGCCTTCGGCGCTGAATGGCGTCGCGAGTACTACCGCGTAGTTGCCGACCCGTACGGCAACGGCGTGACAGCCGAAAGCCCCAACTCTGACAACTACCCGGCCGACCCGGTCGTCTCTCCCGCGGGAGCCAACTGGTATGCAGGCAACTACCATAACGGTACCGGCCAATATCATGTGACCGAGGCGTTCCTCGAGACAAACCTGCCGTTTGTTGACTCAGAGGTCCTCGGCAAAGCCAACCTGAACCTCGCCGGCCGTTGGACGGACTACTCGACCTCGGGCACGGTTTACACCTGGAAGATCGGTGGGACCTGGCAGACACCGTACTCACCTCTGCGCCTGCGCGTGGTGGCGTCGCGGGATGTACGCGCGCCGAATTTGTCGGAACTGTTCGCGGCGCCGACCACGACGACTACGCCGGGAATCACCGTTCCCGTTCTGCCGGGTGAGACCGCTCCTCCGCCGATTACGGTGCTGCAGAACACGATCGGCAACCCCAACCTGAAACCGGAGCAGGCGAAAAACTACGAGGCTGGTCTCGTGCTGACCAATCCGGCCGGATTGGAAGGGTTCAGTGCCTCCGTTGACTACTACAACATCAAAGTGACCGATGTCATCAACACCTTGTCGGCCCAGCAGCAGGTGAATTTCTGCAAGGATCGCACTCTGCCTGTGAACCTGTACTGCGATACCCTGGATCTGGCTCCCGCGAATGGTGCGCAAGCGTTCGTCAACACGCAAAGTTTCAACCTGGCATCGGTCAAGACCAAGGGCGTCGACATCGAGGCGAGCTATCAGATGCCGCTCGACCGGATCCATGCGCCGGGCAGACTGACGGTGCGCGCTCTCGCGACCCACGTCATCAGTTTCACCAGCTATTCCGGTATCAAAGGCGTGCCCAACGTGGAGCTCGCGGGGCAGAACAGCGGCGGTTCCGGAAACTTTGGCAATACCCCGCGCTGGAAGGTGTACGGCTCTCAGAGCTGGGACTGGAACAACGTGGGCGTGGACCTGACCGAGCGCTGGTTCAGCGCCGGCGTGTTCGGCTACCAGTACGTAGTCTGCCAGAGCAACTGCCCTGTCTCGACTACGAACAATCCGACGATCAACTACAACCACATGGCGGGTGCGCTGTATTTCGATGTTGGCGCGCGCTACTCCATCACTGACGGGATCACGGCATTCGTCAAGGTCGACAATGCGTTCAACAAGGACCCGGTGCCCGCACCGCAAACGAACACCGGGCTGGATGTCAATCCTGCGCTTTACGATACGATCGGACGGATCTATCGCGCCGGCTTCCGGTTCAACTTCTGATGAGGGATTTGGATGAAATGCATGCTGGCCTGCTTCACAGCGCTGACGCTGTTGGCTACAACGGCGTTCGCGTCGACATCGGCGTTGCAGACAGCACCGACGGATCCGCGAGCGGTCACCGTAAAGGCCAAGGGTGATGGCAAGGCAGACGAGACGGATGCGATCCAGCACGCCCTCGATCAGGCGGCAGAGCAGGGCGGCGGCGGAGTAGTCTTTCTTCCGTCCGGGCGTTACAGGATCAGTCGCACGATACTGATCTGGCCCGCCGTGCGTCTGTTTGGCACCGGTCGGACGCGACCGGTGCTCGTCCTCGGCGACAACACGCCGGGTTTCCAACACGGCATCAGCAGCATGGTTGTCTTCACCGGCGCTTCGCGTGGCGATAGCGCCAGGGGCGATCTCGGTCGAATCGAGCTGCCGCGCGTGCCTTTCCCACCTCCGACCATCGTTCCCTTTGACCCCAAGATCTGGGACGCCAACCCCAGCACGTTCTACTCAGCATTGAGCAACGTGGACGTGGAAATCGGAGCCGGTAACCCCGCCGCGACCGCCGTGCGCTTCCGGATCGCGCAGCACGGTTACCTCAGCAACATGGATTTCAAGTTGGGGTCGGGCTTTGCCGGCATCTACCAGGCCGGCAACGTGGTCCACAACCTGCATTTCCATGGCGGTCGTTATGGCATCGTGACTGAAAAGACCTCGCCGGCCTGGCAGTTCACCGTGATTGATTCCACTTTCGACGGCCAGACGAGCGCGGCGATCCGCGAGCATGAGGCAGGGCTGACGCTGGTTAACGTTTCGATGCGGGATGCGCCGGTGGGTATCGACATCGATCGGGGTTATGGGGACTCTCTGTGGGGCAAGGACCTTCGATTCGAGAATATACGGCAGGCCGCCGTGGTGATCTCGAACGAGAACAACGTCTTTACCCAGGTTGGATTCGAGAATGCGCTCGCTCGCGGCACGCCCGTGTTCGCAAAATTTCGCGATAGCGGACGTGAGATCAGCGGCAAGGGGCCAAGCTATCGTGTCAGCTCGTTCAGCCACGGACTGACCGTACCGGCAGTGGGGCAGCTCGGCCACATTGCGACGAGCTCCGAAATGGTTTCAATCAGCGCCTTGCCGGCCCAGAGATCTCCCGCGATCCGAGCGCTGCCGCCGGTTTCAGAATGGGCCAACGCGCATGACCTGGGCGTCGTCGGTGATGGGAAGGCCGACGATACCGCAGCTCTTCAGCGTGCGATCGACAGTCACCGCACGGTCTATCTGCCGCTGGGTGTGTACAAGGTCACCGACACGATTCGGTTGGGTAAGAGCTCCGTGCTCATCGGCTTGCAACCGAGTCTCACTCAAATCGCTTTGCCCGACGGCACGCCAGCCTATCAGGGTGTGGGTGAGCCGAAAGCGTTGGTCCGGTCGGCGGACGGCGGCGATGCGATCGTCTCCGGTGTGGGCCTGTTTACCGGCGGCGTCAACCCGCGCGCGACGGCGTTGCTGTGGAGTGCTGGTGAGAATTCACTGGTCGATGACGTCAAGTTCGAAGGTGGGCACGGTACCGTGCTGCCGAACGGGACAAAGTTCAACCCTTACAATTCGAACAACACTGGAGATCCGGACCCGGCACGACGTTGGGAGGGCCAATACCCGAGCCTGTGGGTCACCAACGGTGGCGGCGGTACCTTCAATGGGATCTGGAGCCCAAACACTTACGCCAGCGCGGGCCTCTACGTGTCGGACACCAACACACCGGGACACGTCTACGAGACGTCAGTTGAGCATCACGTTCGCAACGAGATCGTGTTGAATAGGGTCGCCAACTGGGAACTGCTTGCACCGCAGACCGAGGAGGAGTTCCGCGAGAGCCGCAACGCCGTTTCCATCGAAATCCGTGACTCCCACGACATCCTCGTCACGAACTATCACGGCTATCGGGTGACTCGCACCGTGGGCCCGGCACCTGCGGCGGTACGGCTATACGGAGCGCACGACATTCATTTCCGCAATGTTCATGTGAATGCGGAGAGTGGTTTTGCCACTTGTGATGGCGACGATTGCGCCACGTTCCTGCGCCTGAGCAAATATCCGTACGAGAACGCCATCGAAGACATGACCAGTGGGTTGGCCGTACGCGAGCGGGAATTCGCGCGCCTCGATATATCAACCGCCCCGCCACCTGTCGTTCCGGCCACCTTCCCGAAGGGCACCGCGGTGAAGAAGCTCGCCGGTGGCTTCGAGGCGCTCGGGGGAGGCGTCCTCGACTCCCACGGCACGCTCTATTTTGTTGACCGGCTCTTCCAGCGCATCCATGCCTGGACGCCGGACCGGGGACTGCGGATCATCAGCAGTCACACGCTCGATCCCATCAACCTGGCAGTGGACCGCTCGGACAACTTGTTGGTGTTGTCTTCTTCCGGGTTTGAAGCCTCCGTCTACAGCCTGAAGCCCGACGGACTCGATGGAGTGCTCACCCGGATTGAGGCCCAGCCCGCCGGCACCCATCCCGATGCCGCCATCGCCTTACCGGTGATTTGGTGGGTCAATGGCGAGTTCAAGGATCAGTATGATCCTGCTCGCGATCAGTTCCCCACATTGGCTGAGCTCTTCGCACGCGACGTCGCCACAGCACCGGCCCGAGAGTACGCCTCGCCCGATGGCAGCCTGGTGCTGCCGGCCTTTCGCGTGTTCCATCAGGGCCCGCCCGACTATCGCGGCTGGCGATTCTCGCATTCGCTCGACACCTACGGGTTTGCGATTGCGAAGCCTGGCACCCGCCTCTACGTCAGCAGCGGGGCGGAGGCGCGGACCTACGCCGCTACAGTTGGGCCAAATGGCTCGCTGAAAGATCTGGAAGTATTCGTGGAACGTGGTGGTGAAAGCGTTACGACCGATGCCTCTGGCCGTGTTTATCTGGCCAACGGCCAGATCTTCGTGTACGCGGCTAACAAGGACCTGCTGGGAACCATCGACGTGCCGGAACGGCCGTTGCAATTGCTGGTTGGCGGCCCGAACCGTCAGACTTTATTTATTCTCAGCCACCACTCGTTGTATTCGGTGAATCTCGCGCCTGCGAGCAACTGACACTGTCGTGACCTTGGAGGCGACCCTAACGCTTCCGGGTCTTCTTCACGGCCACGGCGGGCTCTTCCACCGGCGCCTTCGCGACACCGAAGCTCGAAAAGCGCTCGGGCTCGTTATAGCCGGTCCGCATATGGAAGACGATCGCGGCCTCCGGCTCGATGTCGGAGTTACCCAAGGCGACATCGAGCAAGGCGCGGTGATGGTGCAGGATCCAGCGCTTCACATCGGCGCTGACATTTTCGAGCGCCTTGTGGGCAAACAAGGACGTGACAAGTGAGTCGAGCACCTTGGTCAGATACGGGTTGCCGGCCGCCTCCCACAATGCTCGATGGAATTCGAGATCCAGTGCCGCAGCGTCCAGCTCGGTGCGCTCGGTCCACGCCTCCATGCGCGTCATGATCTCAGTGAGCCGCCCCGCATCCTTCTTGGTCATCCGCAAGCGACAAAGCTTGAGGGCCTCGGATTCGAGCACCACCCGCAGGCTGTTGATGCGCTGCACGTCTTCTTCGCTCAGTCGCGTCACGAACATCCCGCGGCGTTCGTGATTCATGACCAGGCCATGTTCCTGCAATTGCATCAGCGCTTCGCGGACCGGAATTCGGCTGATACCAAACTCACGCGCAATCCGGCTCTCGTTCAGGCGATCGCCCGGACGGTAGCGGCCCGACACGATGGCATCGCGGAGATCCTGGAAGACATGCGATTTGAGGGTCGAGGGGGTGCGCATGCGCGTTCGACAACAATCGAGATGAATACAGTATACACCCTCTGCAGCCCGCTTTCGCGGCCAGTAGAGCGTCTGACTGTTGGTTGGAGGTCGCGCTCTCTAGACAGTGTCTTACATTTGCGGGAACGTTCGCGACACGCTTACTCCCAGCGGGTCGCCGAGATGTTGGTGGCCGAACGAGCATCGTTCGCCAGGCTTCAAATAGAACCGGGTGCAGCCTTGGCCAGAACTCGCAGCTTGGCTGCGATGAACTGTGAATGCGACAAGTGCAGGAGATCGGCTACGCGTCGGATCAAATGTTCCTCGTGCGCGTGCAACACCGAGTCCGAATAGGCCGCGCGCCACAGCTCCTCAATGAGCTGAACCTTCTGCTCCGGCGGGAAGGTTGCATCGATCTTCGAGGTGAACTGATAGAGATCGTGCGCGTCCTGCGATTCTGATTCCGCCAGCGTGAGCAGCTCCTGGGCCTCTGCAGGACTGAGACCGAAGTTTCGCTGTACGGACCCGAGTACCGCCTGCCGCTCGGCGTCCGAGAAATTCTGATCGCTGCGAGCTACTTCGACCAACAGAACGGCCGCCGCGATTTGCGCCCGCCGCGTCGCACTGGCCGGCGCTTCATGCGGCTGCGGGGCAATATGTTGATCGAAGAACTTGCGAAGGGCGGTCAGCATGGCTCGCGTGCGGCTCCCGCTTCGCGCGCAAGGCGGGCAGCGGCACAATGCTATCACGGGCTTGCTATGCTGAGCGGAAACCGCGCACGCTCAGTGCGCTGCGATCGATGGCTCAAAGGATCTATGATCATACGTCCACGGCCGAGCAAGCCCTTTACGCTATCCAGGGATTCCTCGCCCCGCTTTGTCCGAGCAGCAGCTTCACTGTGGTTTGCTTTACTCAGCGGGCTGTTGTCGAGCCTGGGCCACACCCAGGATTTCCGTCGCGACATCCCAACCCATGCTCATTACAGCACCGCCGAGCAGGGCTGGACGTGCGACGACGACTTCAGACAAGTCGCCTCATTCTGCATCCGGGATACGGACATCCCACGCCAGAATGGCGTCGAGGTTTTTGATGGGCAGTGGCGATGCCTTGCGAATTATCGCCGCAAGAACGGCATCTGCGAGCCCCTCACCGCCCCCTTGCACGCGACCCTCGTCGGGGAAGGAGATCGCTGGGAGTGTGACTGGGGTTTCAGAAGGGTCGGCTCCCGGTGCGAGGAGATCAGCCCGCCATCACACGCTTACCTCGATGCATCAGGGCGTGACTGGGTGTGCTATCCGGGGTTCGAGCGGGTTGCGGACCGTTGCGATCCGAGCCCGAATGCCGAACCGCCGGGTCCTGGCGGTACAGCCGGCGCCGCGGAAGAGTCGAAGCCGCCACCTGACCCGCAGGGCAAGTAGCGATGCGCAGAAGAATGCATCGCTGCTGGCAAGTCGCGATCCTGATGTCAGTCGCCGTAACCCAGGCGGTCGTCGCCCAGGCGGCCGCAGCTGCGCCAGCCGTAGCCCAGGCGCCGCCGCCATGCTGCCCAAAGGATGCAACCACCGACAAGGAAGCGGTTCTGTGGCACAAGCTGGAGGGCGAGATTCGCGAAATTGATGCGCACCTCGACGGTGTCATGGGTGTAGCCATTGAAGACCTCTCGACAGGCCACACCCTTTTCCTCAATCCGGACGAGATCCTGCCGCAAGCCAGCTCCATCAAGATCGCCGTGCTTGCGGAGCTCTACCGGCAGCATCAGGAGGGCAAGCTCAAACTCGACGATCCATACACAGTCAACGCCGCCGACCTGGTGCCCGACAGTAACGTCATGGGTGGACTCACGCCCGGAGTCACGCGCGTAACCAACCGGGATCTTGCCACCATGGTGGTTGCCGTCAGTGACAACTCCGCGACCAATGTGCTGATAGATCGGTTGGGCATGAAGAATGTGAATGCATTTCTCGAGAGTCTCGGGCTGCATCAAACGCGTCTGCGCCGCAAGATGATGGATCTCCAGGCCGCTGCGGAAGGTCGCGAAAACGTTGCTACACCGCGCGAGATGATGACCCTGCTCGATGTTTTGTTTCACAACAAGGTCCTCAACCGGTCCCTCACCGATGACTTCTTCAAGATATTGGCAACGCCCAAGGACAGTTGGATTCCGCGTCTTCTGCCGGAGGGTCTGAAGATCGCCAACAAACCCGGCTCTCTCGAAGGTGTGCGCAACGACTCGGGCGTTATTTTTGGGAGACGCCCTTACATTCTTTGCGTCATGACTACGTATTTGCGCAATGAGCGGGACGGTGAAGAAGCCATTGCGCAGATCTCGCGTGTTGCTTACCGCATGTTCGACCGCCTAGGGCGCGCCTCGGCGCTCGGGCGTGTGATTTCGCCGGCAAACAGCAGCAATTAGAAAGCAAAGGCCAGCAACACGTTGCCGCCCGTAGCGCCATTGCCAACCGCATAACCTGAGCCGACGTAGAGCATGCCGCCGACAGCCACCGCGCCGGAGACCGCGATGGCTCCGCCGTGTGCGGCCACGCCGTTGACGGTATCGAAGGTGCGCGCGGTGTTGAACTGCCAGAGCACATGACCATCGGAAGCGGCGAGCGCGTAGAGCATGCCGTGGCCCGAGCCTTCAAACACGACTCCAGGCAAAACCGTCGGTGCGGCGCCCAGGGAATCGGTTCCGGATCCGTCGGCGAGAGCTGGCAAGAAGCGCCACGCTAGTTTGCCGTTGGCAGGATCGAGCGCAGCTAGACCACCCGTGCCGAGTCCGTAATACGCGCGATGGCCGTCGGTTGCACCGCCCCAGAGAATGGCGGGGGCGCCGACATGGTAGATGCCGCCCGGCTCAATGCCGGTCGGATTGACGCGATAGAGCAGGTGGCCCGCTGCGTCCGGATCGATGGCGACGATGTCCGCAGCCTTTGTTCCGAAGAGCAACGCTCGGTGGCCGCCTGCAAGGTCGATCAGCAGCGGCGAGTTACCGATGTCCATGTCGGGACCATTGACTGCGGGGCAGGCGGCACTGCGGTCGGGTCGCTCGCAGCCGCCGACACGCACGTCGCCCGCCGTATCCTGATACGACCACAGCGTTCGCCCGCTGTCGATGTCGACGGCCATAACTGCATCGATGGTCGGCGGTGCCGGCCCGGCGCTGGCATCACCGGTCCCGAAATAGGCGCTGTTATGTCGGGGATCGACCGTGGGTGTGTTCCAGACGGGTCCACCCGCCGGCCGGTAGAGCCAGACGCCATTGGCTTGTTGGAGGTAAGGCTTGGGCGCCTCTGCAATGACCCACGCTTTCCACAGCTGGCGCCCGCTTGCGGCATCGAGCGCAACCACGCTACCGCGCGAAGTGCAGCATGGATAGTCGGGGGAGGCTGCACCGTAACCCTCAGAGGAGGACACCGGCACCAACAGCTTGTCGCGGTAGAGCCTTGGTCCCGCCGTGATGCGTGCGACGAAGTGATCATCGGCGCGCACCTTCCAAATGAGGCTGCCGGTTTGCGCATCGAGTGCGAACACGTTCGCGTGGCCGTCACCGAAATAAACAGCGTAGCGCGCATGTCCGTGCGCACTGGGGATGCGGCCGACCGCCGCCGCTGAGCGAATGATGGATCCGGCTTCGAACGACCAGTAGACGCAGCCGCTACGCGCGTCGAGCGAATAGAAATAACCATTGTCGCTGCCGACGAATATACGTCCTGAGGCAATGGTGGGCTGCGCGTTCGACGACACGCCCGACGGATAGCCAAAGGCCCACTTCAGCCGCAGGTGCGGCACGTCGCTGGCGGCGATGCCGGCTAACACCGCCGGCTGGAAGCGCGAGTTCTCACTGTCGCTGCTCCAGCCGTTCCACAGCGGATGCGAGTTGGGATCGGTGACTGTTGGATTGTGCGCGCAGCGGTTCGGCATCGTTGCCGCCGCGCCCCGAGCCGCACTGCCTAGAGGCCGGCCGGCCATGAACTCAGCGATGCGACGCCGCTCCGCATCGCTAAGCGCCGCGCCTGGCCCGGCCATGACACCGCCTGTCCCAAGTGCAGCGTAGATCCGCTCGGGTGGCATGGCACGCAGCGCTTCCGGGGCGGGCGCACGTTCGATCTGAGGATTGCCGTGACAGCTCGTGCAGTGCGCTTGGAACAAGAAGAATCCCGACTCGGTACCCGGCGCGCGCGCCGCCTGCGCACTCGCGGCCGGCGCACCTGCCGATGGCGCAGTCGCCGGGACGGCTTGCGCGCCTTCGCCAGCGTAGCTCGCACGAACTGCGAGTACTAAGAGGAGCGCGGCGGTGACGACCAGGTGCCGCATCACAGTTACTTCGCTCTTTCGGCTGCGGCGTCCGCTACCGGCACCACGGCGGCAATGTGATCGACGCGACCAACAGCGCGTGTACGATGCCCCTTGCCAGTGGCATCGTCCATGAGGACCATGGATCCCGGCCCGAAGCGGCGCACCTCACCGTCGGAGGCCGTGACCTCTGACATACCCTGCACGACGATCAAGTACCAAGGCTTGGGGGCGTTGTGCCAGTCCTCGAACGCACCGGGCTTGAGTCGCAGCAACATGGCGCCAGTTCCGGTACTTAGCGCGTGCATCAACGGCCCGCCGACGCGCGTCGAGTGAAAGTCGAATTGCTCCGCGCGAAAGTGAGAGGCGCCCTTGGCATCCGCGTACAAGTGAACGTAACTCAGCACTGGAGCCGGGTCTGCTCCGTCGGCCGCCGCGTTGCGAGTGTCCCGTTCGGCCGTAAAAGCCAGCAAGACATTCCCGGGCAACGCCCCTCCAAACATCACGTACCCCGACGTCACGTAAACCATTCCGTTCACAACGGTCGCGCCCGGGCCTCCCATTGATCCCCCTTGCGCCGACACCCCGTTCGCAGTCTGAAAGGTCTGTGCCGTGTTGAATTTCCAAACTTCCTTGCCGTCGCGAGTCGACAGTGCGCGAAAGACTCCGTCCCAGCCGCCCGTGAAAACTACACCGGGAATGGCGGTCGCGGCCGCCGACTGCCCAAACCGCAGCCCGGCCTTGGTACGCGGCTCGCCCAGTATGTTGGGAGGGCCCAGCTCATCAAGCGACTGCAGGCGTGTAGTCCAGAGCTTCGTGCCTTTTGCCAGATCCATTGCCGTGAACGTGCCGTCCTCCAGCCCCAGATAAAGGTTGCGGGAATCGGAGGCACCCCCGAGAGCAATCAATCCATTGGTGGCCGCCGTTTTATCGGTCAGGCTCAACTTCCAGATCACGGTTCCGCCGTGGTCGGGGTCCAGGGCGAACACAGTTCCGCTCTTCGGCGTTACGATCAGAATGCGGCGGCCGTCGGCCTGCTTCGACAGAATCGGTGACGCACCGACGTCGTGATCGGGCCCGGTCTTGCGCGGGCATTTTTCATCCGGCGTCGGTGAGGGACACCCCAGGATCCAGGTGTCGTCCGCGAGAGTTTGAAACGACCAAAGAATCCTGCCTGTCTTCAGATCCATTGCCTCGACCGCATCAGTGGTCGGTGCCGCAGGCTCGGTGTAAGCGTCGCCGGTGCCGATATAGAGCACGCCACGCACTGGATCAATCGTAGGCGAATTCCATACGGCGCCCCCCGCCGGCCCATACAGTTGGACGCCGTTGGCATTCTTCCTGGTCGGTTTGGGATCGCCGGGAACTGTGTATGACTTCCAGAGTTGGCGCCCTGATTCAGCATCGTATGCGGCGACGCTGCCACGGAATGTGCAACATTCGTAAGTTGACATCGCCGCCGCGGCTTCCTCACTTGATGAAACTGGCACGTAGAGAACGCCCGCATGGATGGCCGGTCCACCGCTGATGCGCGCGGTGAGGTGATCGTCAGCGCGCGCGAACCAGAGTTGTTTGCCGGTCTCGGCATCGAGTGCATACACGTTGGCGCGCATATCGCCGACATAGACCGCGTCGTGGGTTGTGCCATGGCTCTTGACCGGGGCAACCACCGCTGCGGTACGTACGCCGGCTTTCGCCTGAAACGACCAGTAAATGCAGCCGCTCGATGCATCGAGCGAATACACATAGCCATTGTCGCCACCGATGAAAATTCTGCCTGCGACGACGGTGGGTTGTCCGTAGGCCGTTCCGCCTCCGCCTGGAAATCCAAATGCCCATTTCAACCTGAGTTGGGGGACTTGCGCAGGGGTGAGTCTTGAAGTCTTGCGCGCCGCGAAGCGTGTGTTGCCATCTTCCGCGCTCCAACCATTCCACGCTGGCGTCGCACCGGGGTCGCCCATCGGCGAGCTGGCATTGCAACGATTCGGCATCGTCTGCGCACTGCCGGAACCTTTGAGATCGAGGGGGCGTCCTCCGAGATACTCCGAGACCGCGCGTTTTTCCCCGTCTGTCAGTTTCTGCGCCTGTGCGACCATCGCGCCGGCAGTCAATTGTGTATAGATCGCCTCCGGTGTCAGTGTCATCAGCACCTTTCGGTCCGGCACCCTCGCGCCGGACGGATTTGAGTGACACGCGGCGCAGGTTTGCTCGTACGCTGTTTCACCCGGTGGCCGTGGCAGACCTTCTGGATTGCCAGCGCTCACCTGCCGGCTCATTCCCAGCCCGGCGAGTGCGGCTATCGCCCACAGAAACAGCCGAATACCGGACAGTCGCGGCATCATGAGATCTCCCCCTTCGATACGCAGTGCAGCTGCGCCAATGTCTCATGATCCGAGGTTGGAATCGAGACGCGGTATTACTCCCGCAAGCGTGAGTAGATCGGCCGCCCCGGAAACGTGTTGCGCACGAGCTTGCCGTGATCGACAACGAACCGCCCGTTGACCAGGACATACACCATGCCCTTGGAGTACTGCTTGGCGTCGAGGTAGCGCGCCTGCTCCGATACTGTCTTCGGGTCGAACACGACTAGATCGGCATCCGCGTCAACCTGGAGGCGACCTTTTCTCTTCATCTCCGGCACGAACCCTTCCAGGCGCTGCGCGGGCATGAGACTCATCTTGCGGATGGCCTGCGACAACGTGAGCGCCCCCGTGTCTCGGACGTAATGTCCCAACACACGCGCGAACGAGCCCGCGGATCGCGGATGACTGAATCGATTCTCGATGTCGCCGGAATCGCTGGCAACCAACACCAGAGGGTCCTGCAATGCCTTGGTGAGGGTGTTTTCGCTGTTCATGTGCATCAACACACCATCCTCGCCGTGCCCATTGCGCAGCTCATCGAATTCCCGGCGGCTGAGCCGCTTGCCCGTCACGGTGGATTGCAGGTCGCCCACCTCGACACCCCAGCGCTGCTCCCAACCTGGATCGAAAATGACACTGCGGATCACATCGCTCGAGGCATCCCACGGATAGATCTCGGTCGAGACATCGATGCCATGATCCCGCGCGTCGTGAAACAACTGGATCATTTGCAAAGTGGATGACATGGCCATGCTGTTGATGTGCACGATATGCACACAACTGCCGGTGATTGCTGCATTGGCGATCTGTTCCTGCACGGCCTCGAGCGTGCTGCCGGGCTCCACCAGGCTCCCGTAGCGGATATGGGTGAACACACAGGCATGTCTTTGGGCCGACACACGGGTGAGATCCAACATCTCCTGATGCGTAATGCCCGGCGCATACTGGGTGCCACTGCCGATGCCGATCGCGCCTGCATCGAGTCCCGACTGCAGCACGGGAACGAACCGGTCGTATGCGCCCTTGGGGATGGGTTGGTGGATGAGCTCCTCAAATTTCGGGTCACTGAAAATGGCATCGAAGGTTTCGCCGGAAAAGCCGGGCTTGCCCACTTCGCCGCCCCGCTGCAGCGAAAAGCGCACGAGATTGTGACTGACGCTCGCGCCGTAATTGATGAGCTCGTGCCCCGCCTTCTTCTCGTACCAGGATTTGACCGGATACACGCCGATTTCCAACTCCAGCCGCGTGGTCACGCCGTCCATGGCCTGGTAGGTGGCCGTCTCGTAGCCATAGGCATGCGAATGCAGATCGATGAAACCGGGGGCGGCGACCAGGTCGTGTCCCTCGATCGTCCGTTTGCCGCGTAGCGATTCGGTCGATACCGCGGCGATGCGATCGCCGACGATGCCAATGCTCCGCACGGCATCGAGGCCGCTCTGCGGATCGATCGCCCGGACATTGGCGATTACCAGATCATAGACCGTGCCGGATTCAGAGGAGGGCGCCGCGGAGGCGGAGGCGCTCGTGCCCATGGTTGCAAGCGACGCCAGCAGCGTGAAACGAACCCACCGGGAATGGTATGTCACTGGGTTTCTCTGCGATAAAGAGGTACGCCGGAGATGGTGAGTCGTTGTGCGTGGCCGTCGACGATGCCATCAAAGCGGGCACGCTCAGGACTGTAGTCTTCGTCTCCCATGCGAAATACGCCCGATTCCAATGGAACAAACTTCTGAGTGAACAACTGCTCTTCCCAAGCGAACACGCCCACCAACTCGCCGCTGCGGACGAAGATCCTGCCCGCGGGTCCTTCCGGGCCTGGGTAGACATAGTGACCCACGAACGTGGAATAGTCGTGCGTGGATGATGCTACGGGGTCGGTAAATTCCTTGGTCACATACCATTCGGCGCCGTGCGAGACCTGCACGACCCTGCCTTCGGCCGCGCGCGTGAAGATGTATGCCTGATTGTCATTGCTGTCACCGGCAACCCGGAAGGCGTCGATACCGATCCGTTGCAATGGCTGGTCGCCGGCGGCCTGTTTCAGTGTCAGGTTGCCGTTCACCACGGCGAACTGCAATTTAGGGCGTCGCGACGCAGCGGGCTCACTGGCGGAACCATAGCTGCCGGCGTAGTCACTCAAGTTTGCCGTGAGCGGGTCGCGCTCAGGCGTGAAGGGCGGTGGCGCGGGGTGATCAGCAAAAGCAGCCGCAACCGATGCGGTGACCCATTTCCGCAAGGGCTCTCCGATTCCACCATTGCTCAAGAAGACCAGCGCAAAGCCCTCCTCCATGTGCGCCTCGATGTGGCTGCGGAATCCCGCGATTCCGCCGCCGTGGCTGATGACCGTCTGCCCGTCTTCGCGACGTATCCAAAGACCATAGCCGTAGTCATCACGTACCGGTGTTGTCAATGCAGCAAAAGCACGCTCCGAGAGCACCCGGCCCTTCGGGCCCACCCCGCGATTCAGAATGAATCGTGTGTACGCGCTCATATCCGAGACGGTCGAGACAATGCTGCCGTCGCCGGCGGTGTATTCGAACCATGGCGCTTCGACATACTTCCCGTCATATGGCCAGCGGGTATAACTCGCAGTCATGCTGGCGCGCTCAGCATCGTCAATGATCGATGATGACGATGTCATCCCTAAGGGCTGAAGCACTCGCCGCTGGATGATCTTCGAGTACCGACTGCCTTCGATGTTCTCCAGCGCATAGCCGAGCAACTGATAGCCCGTGTTGGAATATTGCCAGTGGGTTCCTGGCGCATACGTCGGCTCGAATGTCTTCAGCTCAAGCCCGGCGAACCGCGAGGAGGCCGAGTCAGTCAGGTAGTACGGCAAGCCTGCAGTGTGCGACATCATGTCATGCCCCGTCATGGCGGCGAATTTCGAGTGGATGTCGAGCCAGGGCAGATAACGGGTGATGGGGGCGTGCAAATCGAAGCGCTGCTCATCGGCTAGCTGCAGCAGGGCGATGGAGGTAAAGGCCTTGGAGATGGAGCCAATGGCGAGGCGGGAATCGGCCTTGAGTGGCGTCCGCGTCTTGAGGTCCGCGTAGCCGTGGACGATCACCTTGCGAAGCGACTGTCGGTCGGTGATGCCGATGATGAGACCCGGCTGCGGTGTGGCGGCGAGTACTGTCTCGATAGCACGACCGGTCTCCGCAAGCCTGGAGTCGACGTCCGCGAAAGCCGATGAGGCAAATACAAACCCGCAAGCGACGAGCAATGCGCGCATTTTTTTTGTTCTCCTCAGAAGTCGTGCCGCAGCATGAGCGCCGCGTTGAACGGCGCACCGACAGCATTGCCATAGAACAAAGTGTTGTAGTTATTGATGTAGTAATGCCGATTGAAGAGATTATGAACGTTGAGCTGAAGAGTCCAGCCGTCGATGCTGTAGCCGGCGGAGGCGTCGATCAACGTATAACCCGGGATGTCCTTCGTCGAACCGTCGTAGGCAGTCGGTTCTGCGCCGACGTACCGGGCACCCGCGCCCAGTGACATGCCTTTCAAAGGGCCTTGATTCAGGGTGTACGTTGAAAAAAGGCTGGCGGTCTGTCGCGGCAGAAACACTTCGTGCTGGCCAACGACAGTGGAGTCGGAATCGTCGGTCACCTTGGCGTCGAGATACGAATAGCCCACATTGACCTGCCAGTTCGGCTTGAGGCGACCGACCGCCTCGAGTTCCACGCCCTTGTGGGTCAGCTCGCCCACCGGCGCGTAGCGGTCCAGGCCGTCGATCTGAGTGTCGAATTGGCCCTGATTCTTCTGTTTGATCTGGAAGACGGCCGCCGTGAGCAGCAGTCGTCCCCCCACGGGACGATACTTCACTCCCGCCTCATACTGCTTGCCGATGATCGGCGGCAGCACGGCGCCATTCACATCGATGTTGGTCTGGGGATTGAAGGACTGGCTGTAGCTGACATAGGCGTTCGCGCCCGGCAGGACCTCATAGGTCAATCCGCCGCGATAACTCATCTGGCTGCCGGCATCAAAATCCTGCGATTCGCCATTCGTCTCATTGGTGATCCGGGGCTTGGCCAAAGACGCGCCGGCCAACAGCGACAGGTGATCGACGATCTGCAGCCACGATTGTGCCGATAACGTGAACGTCCTGGACTCGATGTTGAAAAACGTGAGAGGACCTGTGGGAATCGCGGTATTGAAAGCATCCTCGATCGCCGCTTGTCCGCCGGCGATGTTCACCGATCCGACGACCGGGACATCCGGGAAGGGACCTGTGTACGGGCCCGTGAAGACGGCCTGGCCGCCGGATCCGGCACTCAGATCATCCTGATACATCGCGGACAGGGATACGAAGCTGTTTGCCAGGCCCAGCGAATCCAGGCGCAGCACCCCGGAGGCGCCGATCGCATAGTCATTGGCATGGACTCCCTGCCCGAAGTCCTGTACGGCAAGGCCGAGATTGCCGTCCGCGTCCAGGCCAAACGAGTAGGGTGCGACCCCCTTGTTCGATACATGCCGGATGTTGCCCTTGAGGCTCAGATCCAACATGTCATTCGCGTGCCAGGTGACATCCCCTTCGGCATGCCACAGGTTCGATCGCAGCTCCATGTTCTTCGAGCCGATGAAGAAGGAGCGTGGCAAGGGTGCCGGCGTGCCATCGACCTCCGTGGGAATGCCATCAAAAGAAGTGCGGACGTGGCGCTCTACACCCCCGTGAAGGAATGCGCTGACCGAGCCCGGCCCGCTCCAATTCAACCCGCCGTACAGCACGATGTTGGAATGGTCGACATCGGTCATGAAACTGTCGCCCCGCTCGTAGACGGCTACGCCGATGCCACGCAGCGATGCTGAAGGGTCCAGGGCGCCCGCGACCTGCCCTTCGAGCCGGAAGGTGTTCCATGAGCCGCCTTGGAGGGAGAGATAGTCGCGGGTGGTTGGGGTGGCGCTCTTGGTGACGAAATTCACCAGGCCGCCGGCGCTCGACACGCCGTACATCACCGAAGAGGGACCTTTGACGATCTCCAGCCGGTCGATGATGGCGTAATCCGGCTCATAGGATGACCCGGTCAGCACACCTACATTCAATCCGTCGAACGCGCTGATCGAAGCGAAGCCTCTCAGCTTCACGATCGTGCCGAAACCCTCCTGGTTGCCGACATCGAGCGCCCCCGGTGTGTACTGAGCGATTTCCCCGAGGCTCTTGAGGTCTGCTGCCTTGACGAAATCCTCGCTGACCAGGCTGATTGATTGCGGCACCTTCTCGATGGGCAGGGGCAGGTTGGTGGCGCCGCTGGTGTCGGCACTCAGGAACTCATACCGGCCCAACACCACCACTTCCTGCGGCTGATCATCGGCGGCAGCGCTCTGGCCCGATGCGCCCGGCGTGGATTGCGCGAGGGCAGTTGTTTGAGCTGCGAAGGTGGCGAGCGTGAGAGCGAATGTGCGGCCGACCAAGGCGCGTCGTACTGCGTCAGTGACGTTGAGCATGAGAACCCCGTTTATTGGCTTTCGGATGCCAATTTCTTGTCGCGGCCCAAATACTGGCACCATAATTGCGGATATGCAATAAAATACCTAATATGCATTTATATTCCGCATGAGAAAAAATCATGTGTCCATTGCCCGCCCCGCTCGAGTTGCCCCGCCCGTACCTGCTGTTCCTCGGCGAAGAGCGCGATTTTGCGTTTGCCAAGACCGCAGTCGGATTGCGCGACTGGTCCCCCGAAGCCTGTATCGGGGAATTCGCCTGCGAGGGCAGCGCGGTCAGCGTCGGCCTCCCTGCGCTGACGCCAAGGGAGGCGCGGGTTCTTGGCGCACGTGCAATGGTCATCGGTGTCGCCAATATCGGCGGCGCGCTGCGCGCCAGTTGGATGGCCTCCATCATCGGCGCCATGGAAGCCGGCCTGGACATCGTCAGCGGGATGCATGGGCGGCTGCAGGATGTTGAGTCGCTCGCCGCTGCTGCGAAGAAATACGGCAGGCGCCTGATTGATATTCGGGTACCGCCCGCGGATATCCCCATCGCCACCGGTCGCAAGCGTACTGGCCGGCGTTTGCTCACCGTCGGCACGGATTGCGCGCTGGGCAAGAAATATACGGCGCTGACCTTGGCCCGTGAGTTTCGCAAGCGCGGCGTCCCGGCCGACTTTCGCGCTACCGGTCAGACCGGCATTCTCATAGCCGGGTCGGGCATCCCGATCGACGCCGTCGTGTCAGATTTTGTGGCGGGGGCCGCCGAGCTTCTGAGTCCGGACGCCAAGGCCGACCATTGGGACATCATCGAAGGCCAAGGCTCGTTGTTTCATCCTTCTTATGCCGGAGTCTCCCTGGGCCTGTTGCACGGCAGTCAACCAGACATCATTGTGTTGTGTCATGCGATCGGCCGCGAACGGATCATGGGCCTCGAGGAGTTCAAGACACCGCCGCTTGCCGAGGCCATCAACGTGAATCTGATGTTGGCGCGCCGGACCAATCCAGGCGTGCGTTGCGCGGGCATTGCTCTCAACACGGCCAGCGTGGATGCAGGGGAGGCGCGGAAGACGTTGGCGCAGTACAGTCGCGAGCTCAACCTGCCGGTTGCGGATCCCATCCGCGGCGGCGCCGAGCTCGATCGACTGGTGGATGCTTGCCTGGACGGTTGAAGTCAGTCTGCGCGGCGCGGCGTGTCTATGCGGAGCGCCGCCGCCTGTTCCTCTGCGCCCGCTTTGCGGGCGGCTTGTTCAGCTCACCCGGCGCCGCGGCGCCGGCCGAGTTGACATTGAGTTTCGGCTTCGCGTCCGTCTTTTCCGTTTTTCCGGACGCCACCGGATAACGCGGCACTGTGCACACTGACAACGCATGACAAGGACCCGTGCCGCCCGCGATATAGGCATGCCCCATGCGGCTGTCGAAATACACGGACTCACCCGGGCCCAGCTTCAGCGGCGCGTAGCAATCCGTGTGCAACTCGAGCTCGCCATCGACCACGTACAGGAATTCTTCCCCCTCGTGCCGCATGAACTCACCGAACTCCTCCAGCGATTTAGCCCGGTATTCAGACAGGATGGGCGTGATCTGCTTGTTGAGCAGGTCCGTACTCAGGTAGCGCAGCGTGTGGTTCGACATCGGCACCACTTCACCGTCCTTGCCGCGATTGACGCTGCGGCGCCCGGTCTGCTCGGCGCCTGATGAAGGATTGGCAGGTGCATTGGACAACAACTGACTGAGGTCCAGCGACAGTCCGTCGCTCAGGCGCAGCAACAGATCATACGTCGGGGAAATCTGGTCATTCTCGATGCGCGACAGCGTCGAGGCGGGGATGCCGGTGCGCTCGCTCACATCGGCCAGGGTCCATCCGTTGCGCTTGCGCAGATTCTTCAATGCCGTACCGGGTCTAGCGCTCGACATCCAACTCCCTCACAGGCCGCTCAGTGCGTACCGGTCTTGGCGCGCCGGCACAGGATTATACGCCCGCGGGCGGACGGCCAGCAAAAAATTGCATATCCGCAATGAGCCCTGCGACCCCCCGGCACTTGCCAGCCCCCGCTGCTGGCGCACGCGCCCACCAGCCCAAGGTCCTATCAATCCCTGAACCATCGTGCCGATAACCCGTACGGAACGGCCTGTGATGCAGGAGGCACCTTGATTATCGGACGAACAGGACAGTCTGCTTGCTGGGGGGCGCTGGATCAAAGCAGCGTCCGGGTTTCGGCAACAACAACTTCAAGCGATACCAGCAGCGCGGTCGCCGCGATCGCAGGCGCCAACAGCGATTCCCCACCGTTGTCAGCGACCTACTCCCTAAAGGTAGTCGCGACAGCCGTGCCAAAATTCGACGATGGAGCGTGGGCAGCCGCCTACGCGGCGCAGCTCGCCCGTGGACAGGACCTGAGGGACATTGCCAGGACTCTCGCGGCCGCGATGACTGCCCTCATGCAACGTCCAAAAATTGGGGATGCGAAATTCGACATACAGACTCACAACGGTCAGATCCGGGTGATCTCGACGGACATGAGTGCCAGCGATCGGCAGTGGGTTGAAACCCAGCTCAATGCCAACACCGCCCTGGTGGACGCGACGCGGCGTTTCCACGATCACACGGTCGACAACTACACCCTGAACGCCAAGGCGTACGGGAAGTCTCTGACCACAGATCAGGTCCAGCAGGCCAGTGACTGGACGGACAAGACATTCAAATATGTGGATTTGCTGGAGAACGCAGTCGGCGAGCCAGTACGACGAACATACCGTGACACTACGGGTCTCACATTCCGGGATTCGAAGGGAAATAAGGTGGATCTGCCGGAAAAACCGAACACCGCCGTCGGCTTGGCGGCGTTCGTGCATCGCCTGCAGGCGCTGGACGGTTCTGGCATCCGGGCGACGGTTATCGCGAGTGGACACGCCACGGTCATGCGATTCAATGACCCGTTTGCGCTGGCCGGCCTGATCGCCCCACGGTACATTGCCGATCCCGATTCAATCGCTCCCGCAGATGTTGCTGCGCGAACGGCGCGATGAAAGCTGCCGTGACGATCCCGCCGAAATGGAGACCACCCGCTCTCCCTTTATAGAAGGATTCGGCGTCTTGTATTGAACGAGCCTGCCCGCACCTACTACAGCATCGTGGGCTCATCCAAATACCTCAAATTCGAACGACTCTACTCATCGGCGGTGCGACTCGCCGCGACCGCATTCATCCAGGATCCGCTGACCCTCGACCTGGTCGTTAATGCGCCTGCGTTGACCAATCAGGGTATTGCGATCGCTCGAGATCGGTTGCGCCATCTCTCACGCAAGCGCAAGTCCCACGCCCTTCATCAAGCCGCTAGTTAGCCGCCGCTGTACCGATCCAGGCGCCAAAAGGCGCCAGCGTAATATTCCCCGCCGAGGCAGGCCGCTTCATGGACGCAGGGCTCATCATGAGTGTAGCGACCGTGGCCCCTCCGATCCCAGCGGAGTGCGTATCCAGCGAGACGGTCTGTGGCGCCCCCGACATGTTCAAAGTCACCAGGACGGCTTTCCCATTCTTGGCAACCCGTGCAAAGGACAGCACGTTAGCGTTCTGAACATCCAGCATCATCATCGGCCCCGCGAATGCAGGATTCGTGCGACGCAGGGCTATCAACTTGCGATTCCAGTTGAGCAGCGACCCGGGATCCGCTAACTCAGATGCAACATTGACCGTGGGGTAACTGGTCGGCACCGGTAGCCACGTACGCGGATTCGTGCTGAATCCTGCTTGCGCATTGGTGGCATCCCACTGCATCGGAGTGCGCTCACCGTCACGGCCGCGCTCTTTTGGCCAGCCCGTAATACCAATCGGATCCTTCACGTCCTCCACGCGGGTTGGAACCGAGGTCACTTGCCCGATCTCCTGTCCCTGGTAGAGCAGGGCGGTCGCCCGCGAGGCCAACAGCAGTGTCGCCACGATTTTCGCGATCTCGGCATTGTGCACGCCGTCGCCATAACGGTCCCAGCTTCGAGTGTTGTCATGATTGTCGAACACGAGCAGCGGCTGGGAGCCATGAATCTGCGTCTGCACCTCGAGCAGCCGGTCGCGGAAGGTCCCCGCTTCCAGCTTATTGATAAATCCAACCAGCATGTCCATCGGCAGATGCAACTCGTCGTGCTTCTCGCCGCCATACCATTTGTCGAGCTCCGCGGTGTTGGGCAGGTAGGTCTCACCGATGATCACCCGGTCGTCGGGATAAGTGTCCACCATCTGCCGCATCCGGCGCATGACACCGTGAACTTCAGGAAGATTGTCCGTATAGATGCGGGTGAGGATCGGGTCACCTTGTGCATTGACGCCCGGTTGCGCGGGTTCGCTGCGTAGCTGCGGATCTTCAAACAGCGTAGTAATGGCATCGAGTCGAAAACCGGCCACGCCGCGATCCAGCCAGAAGCGCAGCGTATCGAACATGGCCCGCTCAACTTCGGGCTTGCGCCAGTTCAAGTCCGGCTGTGCCCGGTAGAAATCATGGTAGTAGTACTGCTGGATGGCGGGCACCCATTCCCACGCGGAGCCGCCGAACAGACTGACCCAGTTGTTGGGCGGTTGCGGCGGGCCTGAGGCAACTTTCACGCCATCGTTCCAGACATACCAGTCGTGCCGGGGGTTGTCGCGCGAGGCCGCGGCAGCTTTGAACCAGGGGTGCTGGTCGGAGGTGTGATTCAACACCATGTCGAGAATGATCCGGATGTTGCGCTTGCGGGCCTGCGCCAGCAGTCGATCGAAATCCGCCAACGTCCCGTATTGAGCGTCGACGTTCTCGTAGTCGGCAACATCGTAACCAAAGTCCACTTGCGGCGAGGGGAACATCGGGCCTATCCAGATCGCATCCACGCCGAGGCGCTGCAGATAATCCAATCGCTGCGCGATGCCGTTCAGATCGCCAACTCCATCGCCATTGGAGTCCTGGAAGCTGCGCGGATAGATTTCATAGATGACCGCGTTCTGCCACCACTTCGAACCCGCCGCGGCCGTTGTCGGGCTTGCAGCCATGGCATTGCAAACAGTCAGCGCAGCAACCAGAAGCCCCACGACCCTCTCGATTCCCGCAAGTTGTGCGCGCATAGTACGGCCCATTCGTCTCCGCGTGGATTCTGAATCGAGCATGACTGCGCCCTCCAAGCCGTTGGTTTCTTTCTGGCAGATTTGGAACATGTGCTTCGGTTTCCTGGGTCTGCAATTCGGATTCGCGCTACAGAACGCCAATGTCAGCCGGATTTTCCAGACGTTGGGTGCGAGCCTCGAGCAGGTACCCCTGTTGTGGATCGCCGCTCCCTTGAGCGGTCTGATCGTACAGCCCATAGTCGGCTATCTGTCGGATCGTACCTGGACGCGATTGGGCCGGCGCCGACCCTACTTCCTCGTCGGTGCCGTGTTGGCATCCCTGGCGCTGGTTCTCATGCCGCGCTCGCCCACGCTGTGGGTTGCCGGAGCACTGCTTTGGGTGCTCGACGCATCCATCAATATTTCCATGGAGCCCTTCCGCGCGCTCGTCGGCGACCAGCTTGGCTCCAAACAAAGGCCGCTCGGATTTGCCCTCCAGAGCTTCTTCATTGGGATCGGCGCGGTGGTCGCGAGCATGTTGCCGTGGCTGTTTGCCCAGGTGGGCGTAAGCAACACCGCGGCTGCAACCGCGGGTGCGGCCGCAATTCCCGAAACGGTACGGTTGTCCTTCGACCTGGGAGCGGTCGCACTGCTGGGTGCGATCGGCTGGACCGTGCTCAGGACCCGGGAGTATCCCCCGCAGACCCTGCTGGCCTTCGACGATGCCCTGGATGTAGTGGAACCGCGCCGTGGGATGTTGGCCAGCATTCTGCGCGACCTGCGCAACATGCCGCTCGCAATGCGCGCACTGGCGCCGGTCCAGTTCTTCGCGTGGCTCGCCTTGTTCGCGATGTGGATCTACACCACTGCAGCCGTGACCCAGGTGCATTTTGGAACGACAGATCCCCACTCGGACGCGTTCAACCGGGGCGCCAATTGGGTTGGAGTGCTGTTCGGCGCCTACAACGGGTTCGCGGCGCTGGCGGCGATTGTTATTCCGCTGATGGTGCGGCGGCTGGGTTTGCGCCTGAGTCACCTGGTCAACCTGTGGCTCGGTGCGTTGGCGTTGCTGTCGTTCGTGGTGATCCGCGATCCGCGCTGGCTGCTGTTGTCGATGGTGGCAATGGGGTTTGCCTGGGCCTCGATAGTGTCTTTGCCCTATGCGTTGCTGTCCGATGGCGTGCCGGCGCGGAAAATGGGCCTTTACATGGGTGTGTTCAACTTCTTCATTGTGATTCCGCAGGTCATCGCCGCCGGTATGTTGGGTTTCGTGCTGCGGACACTGTTCGGCGGAGCTCCCATTTACGCGCTGGTCCTGGGTGGCCTGTGTTTCATCGTGGCCGGATTGTTGACCTTGCGCGTACCCCAGCCCGCGGCCGAGCGGCTCGTGGCGCAAGCCCACTAGCCGAGATCGTGGATTGAATAGCGGGGCTGGCAAGCTGCGCGTCCCAAAGGCGTTTCAGCGCGGAAGCTTAACCTGCTCGACTCGCGGGCAATCCCAAGGGCATACGTATTCAACGTTGCGACCCCGAGCTGAATGTGTATGTTCGCGACCACTATGAGGGGGAAAGTGGGTTTGCGAAGCCTTTGTCTTGCCGTGACTCGGGGTGTGCGCCTGCTGGTGGTCTCGCTGGTACTGGGTCAGCTAGCCCTTCCCACCGCCCGCTCGAGCGAGGCAGTGGACTATTCGAAGCTGCCGGCGCGCTCCACCCCCGCCTGGGTGCACCAAGGCATCTTCTACGAGATCTTCCCGCGGCAGTTCTCGGCCACGGGCAACTTTGCCGGCATCACCGCGCAGCTCGACCGACTCCAGCAGCTCGGAGTCAACATCCTGTGGCTGATGCCCATCCATCCGATCGGCAAGGTCAAAGCAAAAGGCACCGTCGGTAGTCCTTACGCCGTACGTGATTTCTACGCCATCAATCCCGACTACGGCACCGCAGCCGACCTGCACCGACTCGTTGGTGAAGCCCATCGTCGCGGCCTGAAAGTGATCATCGACATCGTGGCTGACCACACGGCGTGGGACTCGGTGCTGATGAAGACGCCGACCTTCTATAACCACGACGCGGCCGGCCACATCATTCCGCCCAATCCGGAGTGGCAGGACGTGGCGGGGCTGAACTACGCCAATCCGCAGCTGCGCCGGTACATGATTGACATGCTCAAGTACTGGGTGCACGACTTCGATCTGGACGGTTTTCGCTGCGATGCTGCCGGGATGGTGCCCACCGATTTCTGGGAGCAGGCGCGCACCGAGCTGGACGCTCTCAAACCTGGCGTCCTGATGCTTGCGGAGTGGGAAGAGCCGGCGTTGACGGCGCACGCCTTCGATGTCGATTACACCTGGAAGGGTTATGACGCACTCGTCGATGCCATTACGGGCCGCGCGCCTGCATCAGCCGTGCGCGAACAATGGCAGCGTGACATTGCCCAGTACGAGCGGGGCGCACTGCGTTTGCGGTTCTCGGACAACCACGACAAGAACCGCGCTATCACGCGCTTTGGGGAGTCGGCGGCGCTCGCCGCCTCGGCGCTGGTATTCACGCTCGATGGCGTGCCGTTGCTCTACAACGGCATGGAGGTCGGTGACGCGGCCGAATCTTCCGCGCCCTCGCTGTTCGAGAAGGTGCCGATCAACTGGAGAAATGCCGAACACCACCCCCAGTTCCCGCGGGCCTATCGGCAACTTATCGACTTGCGGCACGCGCATCCCGCCCTTACCGAAGGCGCACTCGTCTGGCTGCACAACAGTGACGAGGCCCGTGTGCTCAGCTTCGTTCGCCACGACGCGAGCGAAACGCTGCTAGTCACCGTCAACCTCTCCTCGCAGCCGTTCGTGGGGGTCGTTGAGGCCGGCGATTCAACTTATTCGGATATCACGCCAGCGGTGGTCGACGCCGCGAAATCGACACCCGCGAAGTCCACACCGGCAACCGCGCTCCCAGCTCTGGCATTGGCCGCGTGGGAATTTCGGTTGTTCCGCAAACAACGCTAGGCGCAGTGGAATGAATACGTATGCGGCGGATTGGCAACAAGCCTGCCGCGACTAAGATGCCCAGAGGGTGATTTTGCACGAAAGCCTTTAGGGGGTGGTCGTCGCGGTCTGGAGGGAGACACGGCGCGCCAACAGGATTTCCAAGGAGACACCTGGTGAAGAAGCTCAACGCGCTGTATCCGTCCCGGCCGGCCGCCCGGCATTCGACGCTCAGCATAAGCTCGACGGTCGCGGCCATCCTGCTGGCTCAGGCAGGTAGCTCACATGCAGCGGAGGGCCCAGACGTCCCCGCAGATCAGCCGCTGGATGAAGTCGTCGTGACCGGCATTCGCAAGGGCATCGAGGATGCGATCAGCGCCAAGAAATCGAGCTCGTCATTCATCGAAGCGGTCTCTTCCGAAGACATCGGCAAGCTTCCCGACGCCTCCATTGCCGAATCAATCGCACGCTTGCCGGGCATCGCAGCCCAGCGCACCAACGGTCGCGCACAGACCCTGGCGATTCGCGGCCTGGGCCCCGACTTCACCGTCACCACGTTGAATGGTCGCGAGCAAGCCTCCGTCAACGACAACCGCACGGTTGAGTTCGACCAATATCCCGCGGAGCTCATCAGCGCCGTGAAGATATTCAAGACCCCCGATGCAGGCATGGCCTACCAGGGTATTGCCGGCACGGCCGATATCGAAACCGTTCGTCCGCTTGCCTACGGTTCCCGGGCGCGCGCATTGACCTACGAGCGCGACCAGGATGCCCAGAAAACCAACGTCCCGGGCTATGACCGCGGTGGCAATCGCGTCAGTGGGATGTACATCGACCAGTTCGTGGATAACACGCTGGGTGTCGCATTGGGGGCGGCATACAACAAAACTCCGTACCAGGCACAGACCCGGGAGCCATGGGGCTATGCCAGTATTCCCAACGGCCAAGAGGTCATTGGCGGTGACAAGGATGGGGTGAAGTCCGCGTACTATCAGCGCACCAGCTTCATGGCCGTCGTCGAATACAAACCCAGCAGCTCTGTGCACATGGCTCTCGATGGATACCATTCTGACTTCAAGGAACTGCAGGCGATCCGCCGGATGGAGTTCGGCACGATCTGGGCGGGTCCAGCGGCGACCCTGAGCCAGATCGGGTCGGTGACCGGTAATCGGGTAACTTCCGGTACGTTCACCAATGTTCCGTTCCTGGTCGTTGAGAACTACAACAACGACCGCCGCGCCCATCTCGACTCGGTCGGTTATAACCTGCAATACGACCCCACCGAGAACTGGGGGATCAACACCGATTTGAGCTGGTCACGCGTGCACCGCACCGATCTGCGGCTGGAATCGACCGCGGGTCTGGGCAGGAACGACACGTCGGATCCGGCATTTCTGCCGCCGCCTGAAACGGTGAATTTTGCGACCGACGGGTCGTCCGGCGTAACCCATCTGAACACCCAGAACAACTACGGCAATTACAACACGACGTTTTTGACGGATCCGGGTAACTGGGGTGGTGGACCGACGCGCTCGGGCTATCTCGGCCACCCGACCGTGAACGACGAGATCAAAGCGGTGCGGTTGGCGGCCACCCGCAAACTGTCCAACTTCCCGCTGAGCAACGTCACGGTCGGCGCCAACTACGCTGAGCGCACGAAGTCGAAGTACCAGTGGCAGAGCACCTTGTACCTGAAAGACGGCGCATCCCATGTAGCGGTGCCGGATGCCTACCGGAACGGCGTCATAGACACCTCGTTCTTCGGCAATCCCTACGGCATGATCAACTACGACGCCTATGGGCTATATAACAGTGGCTTCTGGAATACGGTCGATTCGCGCGTCGATCCCAATGCCAATCCATCCGATGCCTCGGCCGACTACACCAATACCTGGCGTGTGACAGAAAAGCTCACCACGGCGTATCTCAAACTCGACATCGACACGAATATCCTGAATCTGCCCTTGACCGGCAACATCGGCGTGCAGTCCGTGACGGCAGACCAGAAGACGAACATCTTTTTCACCTCGGGCGCTGTTGGCACGGCGGTGCAAGGGTCCTATCAGGACGTTGGAGCGAAATATACCGACATCCTGCCGAGTATGAATCTCGCTTTGGGGCTGCCGGAAGATGTGAAGCTACGGTTTGGCGCAGCAAAGACCGAGGCGCGTCCGCGTATGGACGATCTGGCCGGTGGCGCCACCTATGCCACTATCAGTGATTCCGCCTCGCCCTTCACAGGCCCGAACGGTCAGCCTATCTACTGGACGCAGAACAGTGGCGGCAATCCGAAGCTCAAGCCCTGGAGGGCCAACGCTTTCGATTTCGCGGTGGAGAAATACTTTTCCAACCGAGGCTACGTGTCAGCCGCGGTATTCTATAAGAGCCTGACGAGTTACATCTATCCGCGCTTCCTGGTGCTTGACTTCACGGGCGTGCCTCTGCCGCCGAGCACGCCGGGCCTCAGCTACTCCAAAGCGGACGCCAATCGAGTCGGAATTGGCAAGGTGTCGAGCAATGGCAGTGGTGGCACCATCAGAGGCGCGGAGGTGTCGGTATCGCTACCCGCTGAGATCTTCACTCCGACGCTTCAAGGCCTTGGCCTGCTGGTGAGCGCTTCGTGGAACCGTTCCGAAATCCATCCTGATGGCCAGAGCGTGTCACTGCCGGGCCTCTCACCGAGGGTGATCAATACGACACTCTATTACGAACGCGGCGGCTTCTCTGTGCGCGTCAGCGACCGGTTGCGTGGCGGGTTCGTAGGTGAAGTTCCCGCATACGACAGCACTTTGACCATCAACAACGTGAAGTCTGAAAACATTGTCGATGCGCAGATCGGGTACTCCTTCACCGAGGGACGCCTGAACGGATTGAGCCTGAACCTGTCCGGGAGCAACCTGACCAACGAGCCGTTTGTGCTCTACCAGGTGGGCTCACCGGAGTTTGATATCATCAAGTATGAGAAGTACGGAGCGGTTTACGCTGCCTCGATCCGCTACAAGTTTTGATAGCACAGGAACTTAAATCGGTCGTCATCGCCGGCGGAGGCACGGCCGGTTGGATGGCGGCCGCGGCAATCGCCAAGGTCATGGGGCCGCGGCTGACTGTCACGTTGGTCGAGTCAGATGAGATCGGGATCATTGGCGTTGGTGAGGCGACCATCCCGTCCATTGCTCTGTACAACGATCTGCTGCGCATCGACGAGAACGAATTCCTGCGCCAGACCCAGGGTACCTTCAAGCTGGGGATCGAGTTCGTCAATTGGTTTGAGCGGGGCCGTGCCTACATGCACGCCTTCGGCGGCATCGGCAAGGATCTTGCCTACATTCCGTTTCACAACTACTGGCTCCAGGAAGTGCTGCAGGGCCGGGACGACTCCCTGTGGAACTACAGCCTCAACTGGCTGGCCGCGAGTCAGAATCGCTTTACGCGCCTGCAGCAGATCCCCGATACGCCGCTGCCCGGTCTGACTTACGCATTTCATTTCGATGCCTCACTGTATGCGGCCTATCTGAAGCGATTCGCGCAACAGTTGGGTGTCAGGCGCGTAGAGGGAATGATTGCGGAGGTGCTTCAGGACCCTGAAAGCGGCGATATCAACACGCTGCGACTCAAGGATGGGCAGCAGATCAGCGGACAGCTTTTCATTGACTGCACCGGCTTCCGCGGACTGTTGATAGAGCAGGCGCTCAAGGCGGGCTACGACGATTGGAGCCGCTGGCTGCCCTGCGATCGGGCGCTTGCGGTGCCGACGGAGCGACTCGGACCTCTGACACCCTACACGCGATCCACGGCCCTTGAGGCCGGGTGGCAATGGCGCATCCCGTTGCAACACCGGACCGGCAATGGTCATGTGTATTCATCGGGATATCTTGCAGATGATCGAGCCGCCGACATGCTGATGGCGAATCTGGATTCCCGGCCCCTGGCCGACCCGCGTCCCATCCGGTTCGTCACGGGACGTCGACGTCAGCTCTGGAGTCACAACGTGGTTTGCCTCGGGCTGTCGAGTGGCTTCCTGGAGCCGCTCGAATCCACCGCGATCCATCTCATTCAGGCCAACATTCAGCGCCTGATCCTGCTTTTCCCGCACCACGGTGATTGTGCCCACCGGCGCGCGCAATTCAACCAGGCGGCCGCGGCCGAATACGAGTTCGTACGCGATTTCATCATTCTGCACTACCAGCTGAACAACCGGGTCGGCGAGCGGTTCTGGGACGATTGCCGCCATATGTCAGTGCCCGACAGCCTCACCCACAAGATCGAGTTGTTTCGTGAAACGGCGGGGATTTTCCCCACGACGCAGGACTTGTTCCACCTCACGAGCTGGCTGCAGGTAATGTGGGGGCAGGGTGTCCGACCGCGCAGCGCCCATCCATTCGTTCAGACGGTAGCGCCGCACGACCGCGCCGACTATTTGAAAAACATCCGCGATCTTATGGCGCAGGCCGCGAGCTCACTCCCGCGCCACGAAGACTTCATCGCCCGGCATTGCAAGGCCGGCTAAGCCCGGCGGGCGCCGCATGACTGGCGTACGACCAGGCGGGTTTGCAGCATCTTCGCTTCGGCGGGTTCGTTTCGCACCCTTCTGAGAAGGGTATCAACCAACACTTCACCCGCGAGTTTCGTATCTTGCGCAACGGTCGTAAGGGGAGGGTTGCTCAACGTTGCCGCGGGGATGTCGTCGAAGCCCACGATCGAGACTTTGCCGGGCACATCAATGTGCTGCTCCTGAAGGGTGTGCAAGGCACCCATGCCGATGAGATCACTGGCTGCCACGACGCCGTCGAACGGCACTCCGCGCTTCAACAACTCGCCCGCGGCGACATAGCCCGCCGGCTCAGTGCTGATCGAGTCGACCTGCAGCCCGCGATTGGCCTCGAAGCCCGCATCGTGCAACGCCTGTGTGTAACCCCGATAGCGCTCGCAAAACTCCGGATACTGACTGGAAACACCACCCAGGAAAGCGATATCGCGGCGCCCCAGGTTGAGCAGGTGCCGGGTGGCATCGTAGCAGCCCTGGTAGTTGTCCGACCCCACTGACAGCCCCGGCTGACCCGCCTGCACCGCGCCCCACAACACGAAGTGGGTTCCCTGTTCGACCAGCCGCTCGAGGCGCTGGCGGTACTTCAGGTAGTCACCATAGCCGAGCAGAATCAATCCATCGGCCTTATGGCTGTCCTCGTAATCCACCTGCCAGTTGGCCGACTGCTGCTGGAAGGAAATCAGCAGGTCGTAGCCGTTGCGCGCGCAGGCGCGTGTGATCGAACCCAACATCGAATGGAAGAACGGGTTGATCTGCGAGTCATCGGCGGTCGGGTCTTCGAAGAACAGCAGCGCCAGGGTATTCGACCGCTGGCAGCGCAGGTTCGAGGCGTTCTTGTCTACCGTGTAGTTGAGCTGCTGCGCGATAGCCTCGACGCGCCGCCGGGTTTCTTCCCGGACCCGCGGGCTGCCGCGCAACGCACGGGACACCGTTGGTTGAGAAACCCCAGCCAGAAATGCAATTTCAAAAGACGTGGCCTTGGTTGGCGCACGCCCGTTCGGTCTGTGCCTGCTCACCGGTCCCTCCCCCTCAGCCTGCGTTCTTAGTATAGGCACAACCGGCGCGCGTGGGTCGGTCCCGGAAACTCCACATCGGTGGGCGCACCATATGAATACGTATTCCGGCATCTTCCGCTTTTTGCCGCGACAGATAAGCTGCATTCCCAGGTCTGTAGCGTGCCAACAACATCTGGAAGGGATGACGTTATGTGGAACGGGCGCCGTTGGCGCGCGTGCGCGGCGCTCGGCGCTCTGTGGCTGTGCGGTGTTGCCGGCGGCGCCGATTTTCGTGAGCGGCTGCCACAGGATGAGATCATTTATTTCCTGCTGCCGGACCGCTTCGACAATGGTGATACCGCCAACGATCGCGGCGGGCTGCGCGGCGGACGGCTGCAAACCGGCTTCGATCCCAGCGACGCGAATTTCTATCACGGCGGTGATCTGCAGGGGCTGCTCGCCAGGCTGGACTACATTCAACAGATGGGCGCGACGGCGATCTGGCTCGGGCCCATCTTCAAGAACAAGCCGGTGCAGGGTACGCCCGGGGCTGAGCAAGCCGGCTATCACGGTTACTGGATCACCGATTTCACGCGAGTGGATCCGCACTTTGGCAACGAAGATGCGCTGCGAGCGCTGGTGACCGCAGTACATGCACGGGGCATGAAGCTGTATCTGGACATTGTCGTGAACCATACCGCCGACGTAATCGCTTATCGGGAGTGTCCCGGGGGAGGGTGCTCTTACCGCTCACACGCGGACTATCCAAACACGGGCCACGCCTACACCCCGTACATACCCAAGGGTGAAGAGCACAGCAAAGTTCCGGCGTGGCTGAACGATCCGATCTATTACCACAATCGCGGCAACACAACATTCGAGGGTGAAAGCTCCCTGTACGGAGATTTCGCCGGCCTCGATGACCTGATGACCGAGAATCCGCGGGTCGTGCAGGGTTTCATCGACATCTATGGCGCGTGGATCGAGCGCTTCGGCATCGACGGGTTCCGCATCGACACCGCGCGGCATGTCAATCCGGAATTCTGGCAGGCCTTCGTGCCCGCGATGTTGGCAAAGGCGCGCGCCAAAGGCATTCCTAACTTTCATATCTTTGGCGAGGTGAGCACTGCGGCCGTGGATGTCGCATTGCTTGCCAGATATACACGGATAGACCGACTACCGGCCGTCCTGGATTTTGCGTTCGCCGCCGCAGTACGCCGCACCATCGCCGGATCGGATGGGACCGATATTCTCGCGCGATTGTTTGCGGACGATGTCCTGTATGAAGGCGGAGAGAACACCGCGCTTCAGTTGCCCACGTTCGTCAGCAACCACGATGACGGCAGGTTTGCGTTCCGTGTGCGTGCCGCACGTCCGGGCATAAGCGACGCCGAAGTCACGAAACGTGTTTTGTTGGCGCACGCCATGCTCATGACATTGCGTGGCGTGCCTGTGATCTATTACGGAGATGAGCAGGGCTTCGCCGGCACCGGAGGATACAGCGAGGCGCGTCAGGATATGTTTCCAGAGCATTTCAACCCTATCCACCCTCTTTACATCAGATTCTCGGAGATGGCCCGGATTCGCAACTCACAGCCGGCATTGCGACACGGACACCAGGTGGTGCGCAGCTCCTCGCCTGAGCCAGGATTGTTCGCGGTATCGCGCATCGATCCCGTCGACGGTCGCGAGTTGCTGGTTGCGTTCAATACGTCTACTTCGGCAATTGTTGCACGGGTACAGGTCAATGGCGGGGCACAGCACTTTTCGTCCCTGCATGGTCAGTGTGATCCAGAGGTGATTGCGCCAGGAAGCTACAGAGTGGCCATCGCACCGCTGGACTACGTTGTGTGCGCAACCGGAGGTGGCGGATGAGCGTCGCACAGGTGAGTGTCGACATTGCGACGAGAGACTGGTGGCGTGGCGCGGCGATCTACGAGATCTATCCGCGCAGCTTCGCTGACTCCAATGGCGACGGTATCGGAGACCTGCCAGGGATCGTCGCCCACCTGGATCACATCGCCTCTCTCGCAGTGGATGCGATCTGGCTGTCACCATTCTTCAAATCGCCCATGAAGGATTTCGGTTACGACGTATCCGACTACTGCGACGTGGACCCGATCTTCGGCACACTGCGCGACTTCGACACCCTCGTGGAGCGCGCTCACCGGCTCAACCTGCGCGTCATCATCGACCAGGTTTTTTCACATACCTCTGACCAACATCCGTGGTTCCAGGAGAGCCGCTCGAGCAGGGTCAATCCTAGAGCGGATTGGTACGTCTGGGCCGATGCCAAGAGCGATGGCTCCCCGCCTTCCAACTGGCAGTCCGTCTTCGGCGGTCCCGCATGGGCTTGGGATGCACGCCGCGGGCAATATTATTTGCACAACTTCCTCACCGAGCAGCCCGACCTGAATGTCCACAATCCGACGGTGCAGGACGCGCTGCTCGAAAGCGCTCGATTCTGGCTGGAGCGCGGCGTCGACGGCTTCCGCATCGATGCCATTGATTACGCGATGCACGATCCCGCGCTGACTGACAATCCGCCGGCGCAAGATTGCGGCAGAGCGCGCACCCGTCCGGTTGACTTCCAGGAGGCGCGATACAACAAGTCCCACGCCGACATCGTCAAATTCATCGAGCGGATCCGCTCGCTCGCGGATAGTTACGGCCATCGGTTTACGGTGGCCGAGGTGGGCGGAGAGGGCAGCGAGCCCGCCATGAAGCGCTTCACGTCCGGCGAACGGCGTTTTCACACGGCTTACGGCTTCAATTTCCTGTATGCCGAATCCTTCTCGCCAGCCTTGATCCGCTCAGTCCTCGAAACCTGGCCCGACGACGGCGTCACGGGATGGCCCAGTTGGGCCTTCTCAAATCACGACGCCCCGCGCGCTGTATCAAGGTGGGTGGCGCCGTCCGAGCGCTCGGTCGGAGCACAGCTTGCAATGCTGCTGTTGGTTTGCCTCAGGGGCAACATTTTCCTGTATCAGGGCGAAGAGCTCGGCCTGCCCCAGGCAAGCATAGCGTTCGAAGATCTCCGCGATCCCGAAGCGATAGCCAACTGGCCGCTCACCTTGGGGCGCGACGGCGCCCGCACACCGATTCCGTGGGTAGCCAGCGCCGCTCATGGAGGGTTCTCGAGTACGCGGCCTTGGCTGCCACTGCCCAAGGAGCATCTGGGCCTCGCGGTTGACGTGCAGGATCGGGATCCGGCTTCGCAACTCGCGGTGACTCGACGCCTGGTCGCTTTGCGCAAGCGCAGCGCCGCCTTGCGGACTGGAACGCTGCGCGTCCTGGAGGCGACGCAGAATGTTCTTGTCATTGAGCGCAGCACGGCGAACGAACACCTGTTGTGTTTGTTCAACTTCGGAGGCGGGCATCATGATGTCGCGACCCCTCCGCCGGGGGAGTGGCGAGTGCTCGAGTCTGTCGGTGGCGCAGCGCTGTGGCGACTGCCGCGGATGTCGGGGTTGATCGCTCGGCGGGTTTGACGTGGGCGAGCGAGCAGCCTCGCGCACTTTCAACACCGGCTTCTCGCCAGTGTAAGGCCCGCCGAGGCTGTTCCCAGTCTGGCTAAAGTCAGCAATAATGGTTCGCGAATTATCCATTTAAGCTAGAATTGGCTAACCGCCTCTGGCTAGGCGCATCCCCAATCATGCACATATGGTTAAATCGAGACACATACCTCGTCCCGAGGTGGGGGAGAGGCTTGACGCATTCATGAAAGCCAGCGCGGATTGCAAAACGCAGACCGCGCTGGCGACGAAAGCTCACGTGTCTCAGTCCACTGTTGGGCGCTTGCGGCATGGCTTGGTCAACCCGCAAAGCGATACCTTGCAGAAGATATGTAGGGCGCTCGGGATCTCGATAGCCAATCTCCTAGGCGAGTCGCCAGCGAATGAGCTTGGGTCCCTCCCCGACGAACCTGCACTCGAGCCAGCCGCAAAGGCGGGTCTCCTGCCTCTCATATCCTGGGTGAAGGCCGGAAGTTTTTCGGGGGCCATCGATCTTTATCAGCCGGGTTTTGCGGAGCATTGGGTCAGGAAACCTCCCACACCTTGTGGACCCAAAACTTTCGCCCTGCGCGTCGAAGGTATGTCCATGGAACCTAAATACCTAGAGGGGGAAACCATCTACGTAGACCCGGACGTCGCTCCTACGAACGGCAAGGACGTCGTCATACGTCTCGACGATCGCAACGAGGTCACGCTCAAACGACTCGTCATCGAAGGGCGGCGTAGCTACCTCAAACCGCTCAATCGTCTCTGGCCTGAGCAAATTATCGAGGTTCCCGATAACGCCAGGGTCGTAGGTGTTGTCTTAGGTGCGTGGATGGACGGCTAGCCCTTTATGGTTGTGCTCCAACCCTATTGGGTGTAAGGCTTTATGCATAAATGGTTTGAAACTTGATGGAAATCGGCTATTGTCATAGCTTCGAGACGTACTAACCCCACTGTGTCCCCGATAACTCCAATGGATTCCAGGCTCGCCCGTGAGGGCCGCAAGGCACTGATTGCTGAAGCACGGCGGTTGCCGCGCGAGGAACGTCTTCGGGCATTCGTCAGGCACAGCAAACTGGTGATCGAGCTATATAACGCCGCGAGACGCGCGCGCTCGAACCCAGGAACTTGACGTTGATGCGAACCCAAGCGAGCGGCGAGTCGACGCTCCTCCTGGTTGATGCAGTTCAGGTGCTGCGCGCCGCGCAGGTTGACTATGCGATCATCGGTGCCATGGCTGCATCCGTGCACGGCGTAATTCGCGCCAGCCGCGACGCCGACGCACTCCTGTCAATCACCGTACCTGCACTTCCGGACTTGGAGCGTAGCTTCAGGGCGGCCGGCTTCATCACCGAGCTGCGGCGCGGCGATGTAGACGATCCCATCAGCGCGGTGCTGACACTACACGACAGGTTTGAAAACCGCGTGGACCTGTTGGTCGGCATCCGCGGATTTGACCCACTGGCGTTCTCCAGGACTATCGACGTGCCACTCGACGGAGAACCCCTGAGATTCGTGAGTCTCGAAGACTTCATCGCCATGAAGATTTTCGCCGGCTCTCCTCAGGATCTATCTGACGCCACGACTGCACTAGAGGTTGCAACGGAGCCTCTGGATGTCAAACTCCTCCGTCAGTTGGGGAGGCGGTACGGCGCTGACACCGCTCGTTCTCTGGAGAACGTGCTCGCAACTCTCAGTCTCTGAATCGGGATCTCTTCGATGCCTGTGCGCTCCAACGGCGCTGCCGATGTTGACGGCCAGCGAGTCCCTATGATGCGCTCGCGCTGCTCGAGCAAGAGTTGCTTCCGCCGAATTGCGCTGCCATAGTTCTTCCCCCAGCGAGCGAGCATCCATCCGTGCTGTGACGGGCACGTTCGAGTTGACTGCGCCATTATGTTGCATCGCGCGGCCGAGCCCTTGTCGTCAAATGGCGTCACTGGGCAAATCCGCACATCGGACAAGGAATGATGCGAGCGAATTACCTGACTCACTCAGTCTCGGTTGCGCTGCTTTCGATCACAATCGTGTCCGCTGCAGCTCCACCTGGCTCGACTACGCTCGAGCGCCAGCCCACCACTGGCTCTTCACTTTATCTCGTGCAGGCCGCAACGCTGAGCGCCTCCGAACAGAGTTTGGGACGCGTCAACGCGAAGGTGGAGCGGGAATTCGAGATCATTCACGCCGTATCCGCATATCTCACCGCGGAGCAGGCCGACCGGTTGCGCACCACGGCTGGTATACACGTCTTCCGGGATCGGATGCTGTCCGCCCGATCTTTGCTCGGCTCCGTAGTAAACTCGGTCACGTCCACTGTTGGTGCCGTCGCCGCTCCGGTCGTCACGGCCACAACACCGATCGTCACCCCCGTCGCTCAGGTCACTGCACCCGTAACCAGTCCGGTTCTTACGCTGGTGACGCCAGTCGCATCGCCTGTCGTCACACCGTTGCTAGCTCCCGTCGTCACCTCTGTCAGCGCCAACATGACGCTCCAGGATGGCACCGGCGTCGGCTCTTCGAGCCTCCTTTACGAGACTGACTACCCGCGACTGGTCGGCGCGGATTCACTGCAGCGCAGCGGAGTCACCGGCGCGGGCGTGACGATCGCAGTGCTGGACTCGGGTCTATGGCAGGATCCCAGCCAGAATTTCGGATCCCGGGTCCTGGCGAGCATCGATGTCGTCAACGGCGGCTCGGGCGCCGTCCAGGGCGACCCGTTTGGGCATGGAACGCACGTGACGTCCATCGCAGCGGGGGGCGCGCAAAACGTTTCACTCAGCTACTCCGGCATAGCGCCGCGGGCCAATCTCGTGATCGTTCGCGCCTTCGACGACACCGGCGGCGGCCGCTACACGGATGTCATAGCCGGACTGAATTGGATTGTCGCGAATCGCGAGAGATACAACATCCGCGTCTTGAACCTGTCGTTCGGCGCGCAGCCCCAGTCCTATTATTGGGACGATCCGGTCAATCAGGCCGTCATGGCCGCGTGGCGGGCAGGTATCGTTGTCGTAGCCGCGGCGGGTAACGAAGGCCCGAGCGCGATGACGATCGATGTTCCGGGCAATGTGCCCTACGTCGTTACCGCAGGCGCCCTTACGGACAATTACACCCCGTACGACGGTGCCGATGACCGGCTCGCCTCATTCTCCTCAGCGGGTCCGACGTTCGAAGGTTTTGTGAAACCCGAGTTGGTCGCGCCGGGTGGCCACATGGCGGCCTCGATGCCCAGGGACAGCTACCTGGCCAACATCGATCCGGGCTCAATGAGCCCGGGCGAGCAGATGTTCACGATGTCGGGGACGTCACAGGCCGCGGCCGTCACCTCGGGCGTCGTTGCGCTCATGCTGCAGAGCGATCCAAACCTCACCCCGGATGCGGTCAAGTGCCGCCTGTTGGCATCGACCCGCCCGGCTGTGACTTCGGGCGGAAGTCTGGCTTACAGCGTATTCCAACAAGGCGCAGGTCTCATCAATGCACCTGCCGCGGTCAACAGCTCCGCGACGGACTGCGCGAACCAGGGGCTCGATATCAACGCCGATCTGGCCGGTACACGGCACTTCGGCGGGCCGGCCAACCAGGACGAGAACGGCAACTACTACATCATGGACCTCGATGGCGGCTCGACCTGGTCCGATCCGCTCGCTGGGGATGGCTATAGGTGGACGCAAGGGTATACCTGGGGTCAGGGCTATACGTGGTCTGAGGCCTATACCTGGGCTGGGGGCTATACCTGGGCGAAGGCCTACACGTGGGAGCAGGGATATACCTGGGCGAAAGGTTACACGTGGGCCAAATGTTACACGTGGGCCAAGGATCTGCCGTGGTGGAACGACTCTCACGGGGCACCCGCAACGTCACCGACTTCCATCGTGTCCTGGGTTCCAAACGAATAGTGACAGCCTGCCGTGCTCTTCTGAGTGCCGCGCTCCCGTGGTGGCTGGGATTCGTCGCGCCCGCTGCGGCCGCTGAATCGTTTCCGCTAGTCCTCGAGCACCTCACCACCGCGGACGGCCTGCCACAGGGCACCGTTTACGCGACTCTGCAGGACTCGCAGGGGTTCGTGTGGCTCGCGACCGAAGACGGTCTCGTGCGCTACGACGGCCACGAGTTGGTTCGCTACGCCCGTTTGCCAACCACCCGCGGCGGCCTGTCCGGGAACTACATCTTCCAAATGGTCGAAGATGCGCAACACGATCTGTGGATCGCGGTCAAGGACGGAGGGGTCGCGCGCTGGCACCGGGACACCAACAGCTTCACCGTCATTCGGCACAGCGATAAGGATCCGCAGTCTCTGGCGAGCGATTCAGTACGCGCCCTGGTGTTGGATGCGCGTGGCCGGGTCTGGATCGGAACCAGCGATGCGGGAATCGACGTCCTGGAGCCTGCGACTGGCCGGATCGAACACCTGCGGCACGCTGCCGGCAATCCGGACACCCTGGTCAGCGACCGGATCCAGACCCTGACATTCGATCGCTCCGGAACCCTCTGGGCGGGCACCGAGGAGGGGCTCGACCGGTGGTCCCGCGTCGCGCCCCGCGTCGCGCCGCCGGCGCTTCTCGGGATTCCCTCCGCTGCGCTCCGGTTGCAGCCGCAACAGGGGACATTCACCCATATCCAACACGAGAAAGGCAATCCCGGCTCTCTGAGCAGCAACGATGTCTCACGGGTCATCGAAGATCGAGACGGCCTTGTGTGGGTGGGCACCTTCGATGGCGGGCTCAATCGCCTGGATCGGAACGGCCGGGTCGTCGAGAGCTTCCGTCACAACCCGCATGATCCGGACTCGCTGGCTGATGACGACGTGCGGGCCGTGCTCGAGGACCCGTCGGGGCGTCTTTGGATAGGGACTGCGGACGGGCTGGACCTGTTGGACCGCGCTTCAGGCCGGTTCACTCACTATCGGCACGACACTACCGACGCGGAATCGTTGCGCGACTCGTTCATCATGTCCCTCTACACCGATACTACAGGTTTGATGTGGATAGGCACGCGTTCGGGCGGAGTCAGCCGATGGAATCCTCGCAGTTGGGAGCTCGGTGGCTATCGGCCCGAGTGGCTGCGCAACAGGCTGGTCACCGCCTTTACCGACGGGCCCGGCAACAAGGTCTGGGTTGGAACACTGGGCGGCGGTTTGCTCCTGTTCGATCCGGATACCGGCGCGGCGGTGTCGGTGGACACCCTGACGGGGCACTCCAACTCCGTAGGTGATTCGCGGGTGATGTCGCTTCTGCAGGATCGTCGCGGCAACCTATGGATCGGGACGATGGCGGATGGACTGAAGAAGCTCGGTCCGGATGGCCGGGTGCAGTCGATACCGGTCAGGCCCGGGGATCCCCGCGGTCTGAGCGCGGCGGGCATCATGACAATTTTTGAGACGCGCACCGGACAACTGTGGATCGGCACGCATGGCGGCGGTGTCAATATTCTCGACCCGTTGACGGGCCTGGTGCGTCAGGTGCCCTTCGGCGCAGGGGCGATCAGCGCGGCCAGTGTCAGTGCGATTACCGAGGATCGAAACGGCAACCTGTGGATCGGGACCGACGGGGGAGGGCTCGACCTGGTGCGCGCCGATGGAACGGTTGTGAAGGTGTTTCGACACGACCCCGACAACCCCGCCACTCTGTCGGCCAACACAGTCTATGCGCTCGCGATCGACGCTCAGGATCGAGTCTGGGTCGGCACGGATGGCGGCGGCCTCGTCCGCGTGGTTGGTTCAGCCAACTCGCCGGATTCGATCCGCTTCCAGACAATGTCGCGCGAGCAGGGGCTCTCGAGCGACACCATCTATGGAGTCGTCGTCGACGCCGGCCACCTCTGGCTCAGCGGGACGGCGGGGTTGATGCGCTATGAGCCCGAAGCCGGGACCCTCAAGACTTTTCACCGCGAGCACGGCCTGCAGGGCGAGGAATTCAACTCGGGGACCTCCATCCGGCTGCGCGACGGCCGCCTGTGCTTTGGCGGCCCGGGTGGATTCAATCTCTTTGATCCGACACGTCTGACGGAAACCGCGCGTGTGCCGCGGCTGGTTCTGACACGGGTCGAAGTCATGGGTGTGCCGGCCCGCGATCAGGCGCCATATTGGCTGCTCGACCGGGTGTCCCTCGGCTATCGCGACAACATCGTGTCGCTCGACTTCGGCGTGCTCGACTTCACTTCCCCGCGCCGCAATCGACTTGCCTACCGGATGGTGGGATTGACAGATCGCTGGATCGATATCGGCACTCAACACCGGATCACGTTGACCAATCTCGAGGCGGGCGATCACCTCCTCGAGGTTCGCGCCGCCAACTCCGACTCAGCCTGGTCCTCGCAACCGCTGCGCCTGCGAGTGCACAGAGACACGTCGCCCTGGAAGTCCGGCTGGGCCTACGGCGCTTATGCGCTCGCGGCTCTTAGCCTCATCGCCTACCGCGCGCGCCTGCAGCGGACCCGCTTCGAGCGCGTCGTCCAGGAGCAGCAGCGCCTGGAATCGGAGGTTGCCCTGCGAACCCGCGAGTTGGTTGAGACCAATCGCCGGCTCGAGGAGGCTGCGCGGGCGAAAAGCGATTTCCTCGACCGGATGAGTCATGAGCTGCGAACGCCGATGAACGGCGTCGTGGGGATCACGGAGCTGCTCGCGCGTACCCGTCTTTCATCAACACAAGCGCGCCTCACAGAGACCATCCACTCATCGGCCAAGGTGCTGCTGCAAATCGTCAACGACCTTCTGGACCTGTCGAAGATCAACGCCGGCAAGATCTTCCTCGAAGAGCTGCCTGTTGAGCCCGGACGCATACTGGAGGATTGCGCGAGTCTGTTCGCCGGCGCCGCTGAGTCCAAGGGCATCGATCTGATCACCTGTCCGCCGGCGCGCAAACCCGGCAATCTCTATGGCGATCCGTTGCGGGTGCGGCAGATCCTGATGAATCTCGTCGGCAATGCGGTCAAGTTCACACCGCGTGGAACGATTGTTGTCCGCGCCGACATCGAAGCGAGCGACGCGCAGTCCGCAACCGTCCATTTCTGCGTTTCCGACACGGGAATCGGGATGGATACCGCCACGATCGCCAGGATCTTTCAACCCTTCACCCAGGCGGACGAATCAACGAGCCGGCGTTTCGGCGGCAGCGGCCTGGGGCTGGCCATCTGTCGCGAGCTGGCGGGCCTGATGAATGGCTCAATCAGTGTCGAAAGCCAACTTCATGCCGGGTCCACATTCCGCCTCACTCTGCCGTTGAAGGTCGGGGCGGAGCAGCCATCGCGTGAGCCGGCGCCCCTGCCTTCGCGGCGCGTATGGATCATGACTCGAAGGCCGGCGCTGGCGGAATCCCTGGCACGCCACATGTCAGCGTTCGGCCTGACTCCCGTGTGTATTGATGGCGAGGAACCGCCTCCGGCCGTCAACCCGGACGATGTGATTGTCATGGATGCCGACGGTGAGCCCGAGTTGCTCGACACACGAGCCCGGATCGCACCCCATGCCGCACTCATTGTCGTTGCCTCGTCGGTTGCAGTACAGGCTCAGGATCTCGAGCGTCACGTGCAGTCCGGGGCCATCGTTCTGAAGCCGGTCCGACGCGATGCCCTGTATGAGGCGCTGGCGGTCGCCACCAGGGCAATGTCCGGCGCGGTCGATGTTGCAGCCATACTGAAGGCGGGCGAACCGAATCTCGCCGGCCATGTTCTGCTGGTCGAAGATGAGCCCGTCAATGCAGAGGTTGCTCGAGGCTATCTGGCGGTTCTCGGCTGCACTTCGGTATGGGTCAACGACGGACCGCAAGCGGTTGCACGCAACATCGCGGAGCACTTCGATCTCATACTCATGGATCTGAGCATGCCGGGCATGGACGGATTCGCGACGACGGCGCTGATTCGCGGCCAGGCCGGAGCGGCCGGCCGCATCCCCATTGTGGCCCTCACGGCACACGATGCCGTCAGTTATCGCGACACCTGCTTACGCGCAGGTATGGATGACATGCTCACCAAGCCGTGTACTCTGGAAGAGTATGAAGAGGTCCTGCGCCGTTTGATTCCAGCTCAGGGGCGCGCCAGCTCGGCGAGGAGTGCTGGATGAGCTGCCTGCAGTCCTGCAAATAAATCCCGGGCTCGTGCCAGATCGCCCTCGACACAGTGCCGTTCGATCCTGGCCACTTCGCGCGCGAAAGCCGTGGCCCCCACATGGCCGGCAATCGATTTCAACTTGTGGCAAATGGCGGCGGCCTGCCCGCCAGCGGACAGCTGCAGCGCGGTTTGCATCTGCGCCAGGGCCTCGGACGAGCCGACCGCAAAGAGGTCGACCAGCTTCACAAACAGATTGGCCGCTCCACGGGCCGGCAGGCACCGCAGTTCCGCGACCACCCTGGGATCGATCTGGGTGAGTGGCTCATCCATCCCCCCATTTGAACCCGAGACTCACCCCGACAGGAAGGCGGTACCTGTGAAGGGTGTCGTACGCTCGAGCCCCGAGGCGGTCACGACGGTCCGCGAGCCGACGACCCGGCCCGGCGGTGGGGTCAGCTCGTCTCGATAGAGATCCCCGGAGCCCTGCAGGCACCCCAGGGACAGGAGAATGTCGCGCTGCACCGGTTCATCCACGCTGGCCGCAATCGGCGTTAGGGCGTATGCCTTCGCGATGGCGAGGCCCGCACGGCACAGATTGAAGGCATTGGGATCGCTCTGCATCGCTGTCACCCAGTCGCGATTGAGCTGCAAACCGTGCATCGGCGCGCGGCTCAGCCAGTCGAGCGGCCAGGCCATCCCCTGCCCGAGGTCGTCCACGACGAGCTGCACCCCACGTTCGGCCAGGGAGTTGAAGTCAGACGCCGCCCGCCAGAAGCCGGCTTGCACCGAAATCCGCAACTCCAATCGCTCGGGCGGTATGGCCGACTCGGCCAGGAAGCGCTCGACGTCACCGATGAAATCCTCGTGGAGGATATGGCGCCTGGGAGCGCCGAACGATATCCGCGTGCCCTGGCTCCACTGTGGTGTAAAGGCGGCGAAGTCCGTCTGCAGCCGATGCAGCGCCGCGCGCGTCAGATCCGCTGCCTGGCCGGTTACTTCCGCCAGGCGCACGAGCTCCAATGGGTGAATCTCACCATACTGCGGGTGCTGCCACCGCAGGTAGCCCACTCTTGCCGCCAGGCGGCCCGTTGCCAGGTCGTGGCGACTTACGTATCGCAGGCCGATCTGCGCCTTCCCGATGGCCTCCTTCAGCTCCTGGGCAATATCGGACTTCGTGACCATGAACTTGCCCTCTTCAGCTGATTTAGAGAGGGACTGTAGTGCCGCGGGAGGTCTAAACTGTGACGTGGATCACGGAAAAAATGTGCATCCTGGTAGTAACGCCGTGCGCATTACATGCAATCTGCATGGAATTCTTATGTGAATTGACTGCCCGCGCTGCGGACGCATCGCGACGTCCCGCGCTGTCAGGTGGGCAGATCGCGCAGATACGAGTTGGCACGCGCCAGGTAATCGGTGAGCAGATCGTTCGACTTCGAAGTCAGCGAGACAAAGTCGCGTCGCGCATCGCTCGCATCCGGAATCCGCACGATGTAGCCGCGCGCCACGAGTTGGTTTATCCGCCGCAGCGAGGTCGTCGTGGACGCTCCACTGGCTACGATCATCAGGGCGGATACCGAGATTCGCTGTTGCAGCCGTTCGGCGCGCAGCAGCTCGAGCAGTAGATCCCACTCGACATCGTCCAGCGAGTGATGCGCGTACAGATCGCGCAAACGGCGCAATTGTTCGATGGTGTCGAGCACAGCGAGCAGCGCCGCCGGCTCTTCCACGGCCTGCCGGTCCACGGCGGTGGGTGCAGGCGCCGGCGTGTCAACAGGTACCAGGTCCCGAGCGTCGGCCAGACTCCGCAACCTTCCGGCCAACTCTTCGGCCTGCTGCACCAGTTGATCGATTTGCGGTGAGCGCGTCGTGCCTCGCGACCGCGACAGGGCGTTGGCGACTGCTTCGAGCAGCTCGGCCGGGCGCACCGGCTTGAGAAGGAAATCCTCGGCGCCCAACCGCAGTGCATCGATTGCAGATTCGATCGAGGGTTGGGCGGTAAGCAGCAGCACCGGCGGCGCAGGCCAGCCCAGCCGCAGCCCGTGCAGACGGTTGATGAATTGCAGGCCTGTCAATCCCGGCATGTAGACATCGCTCAACACCAGGCCGATCTCCTGGCGGGAGGCCACCTGTGACAGCGCTGCCTGCGGGTCCGTCTGCGCATGGCAGACATAGCCGGCGTGCGAGAGGATGCCCTCGAGAAAAACGAGCATGGCCGGGTCGTCATCGAGCAGGAGCACTTCGGCCATGATATCCAGGGTCACATACAGCCAGGAGCCGGCTCACGTATCGCGATTTTAGCGCTCGTGCTTCACGAGCGCACACGCAATCATCCAAACGGGCCGCGGCCCCAACCGCACGCTTTCAATGCGTTGTCCACAATGTGACTCCCAATTGTGTGCAATCGAATCGTGACTCTCTGTCCGTGGTGTACCGGGTTGAAGGGACGTCAAGATCATTAAAAAGCCGTGAAAACCTGAGTCGTCCGTCGCGGCAGACCCGTCGGAAAGCGCCCCTGCATTGTCACTGGCATACAAGTTGCACCCACGACCGCCACCCCGTGAATTCACCTCGAGGTCGCGATCGACATGGCGTACACGCTCAAGCCCATTTGTGTTGCGACTGCAATTTGCATTGCCATTTCACAGGGCGTGAGGGCGGATGACGCAGCTGACTCCGAGTCTGCCGGCCGGGCATCGAAGGGTACGGACACGCTGGAGGAAGTCGTCGTGAGCGGCGTCAAGCTCGAAGACCAGGTGAGTCCATTGCAACGGCGGGTGACCTCCGTCCTGGGATTGGAAGTATCGGTACTCGACACGCCCAGATCCGTTACGGAAATCAACACGGCACAGATCAGGGATCAATCGATCATCTCGGTCACCGACCTGGCCAAGATCGCCTCGAGCGCCTACACGACGAATCAGTTCGGAGGGGCGAACGTACCGGCGTTGCGCGGACAGTCAGCTGAAGTGTTTCAGAATGGAATGCTGCGCACGCCGCGCTCCGACGGGGAGCCGCTGAGCTTCAATTCGGTTCAGGGGTTCGACATCGTGAAGGGTCCTGCTGGCGTCGTATACGGGCCCACCGGCAATGTCGGCGGCTATGTGAATATCGTGACCAAGCGCCCGTATTTCGACACTATGCATGCCACGGCAACGGCCAGCTACGGTCAGTACGACGACAAGCGCTGGCAGCTCGATGTGAGCGCGCCCCTCACCGACACATTGGCCTATCGGGTGAGCTACGAGGGCATCCACTCGGACAGCTATTACCGTTACGGCTTCACGCATTCGAATGATATCTACGCAGCGCTGCGCTATGTGCCGAATTCCCAGCTCACGATTGATTTCAATACGGAGTTTTACAACTCCAACTACACGGAAAACACCGGCATCAACCGCCCCACGCAGCAGTTGATTGATGATGGACTCTACTATCAAGGCACCGGTGTCAGTCCCTTCGGCAGCAGCAGCGATCCGCGCAATTTCGGCTCGGTGATCGACGTAACCGGCGTCGTGCCGATCAATCGCAGCTACCAGCTGGTCGCCCCGCACGATCATGATCACGGCACCAATTTCCAGGCGCAGCTCGATATCACCTATGAGCTGAATGACCATCTGACCTTGGCCAACAAGGGCTATTTCGAGGATTACTCCCAGCTGCAATTGGAATACGCCCAGCGCTACTACAACAACATCGCCAAGTCGCACAACATCGAGGATCGCTTCGAGGTGCGTGCCAGGTTCGGCGGCAACCAGCTCATCACGGGTGTGTCTTACCGCCACATGAGCGTGCTGGCGTACGGGGACTTCTACAACGAATACCTGAATGCGACCGACATTACGGGCAATCCAGCCAATTTCCCGATAACCAGTCTGTTCGGGGTGGTGGCCGTTCCGGGACGTCCAACTGAATTCGCGGCTCCCGGTGCGTCGTATCCGAGCGGGCTGTATCCTTTCTCGATCGCCAATACGCAGGACCAGTCGGCCGATCAGTGGGGAGTATTCCTTCAGGATATCTACCAGGTGACGAGCAAGCTCAGCGTCTTCGCGGGTGTCCGCGGCGATGTCATCCATGAAAGCCTGACGGATCCCCTGCCGCCCCCCGGATTCGATGCGGCACATGCAGCTGCGACCGAGCACGAGAAAGCGGCGAATATAAGTGTGACCTACAAGGTGGCACCCTGGAACACGCTGTACGCGACTGCGAGTTACAACGAGTCTCCTGTGACGACCAACGGCGGCGGCTATGCTGCCTTTACCGGGTCCGGCATCGATTCACAGGACTTCCACATCAAAAACCACCTCTACGAGGTCGGCTCCAAGTTCGCGTTTGCGGACAACACACTGTTCGTGACCGCGGCAGGCTTCCAGCAGCAAAGATCGCAAACGGACGCGTTCGGCAACACGAGCAAGATCAGGGCGGCCGGTGGCGAGCTCGAGGGCAACTACCAGCCGAACAAGAACCTCTCGGCCACCGCCTCCTACAGTTATTTGGATGCATGGTTGCCGAATGCCGGAGGCGGCCTGGCATTCACGGGCGATGTGTACGACTCGTTTGCGCCGCCTTACGGCAATGGCACCGGCAGCCCGAACTTCAGATCCCTGCCAACCAGGGATTACCCTCTGCCGGGGGTGCCGCGTCACATGCTCAGTGCCTTCTCCAAATACCGTACGGACCTTGGGTTTGGCGCGAGCCTCGGGCTCGTTGTCACCGGTCCCATCAACACTTCCTATCTCGGGAACGTGAAGATTCCGAGCCAGTACAACCTGGATGGCACCCTGTTTTATGAATCGCAGCGCTGGTCCGTCCGGCTCAATTTGTACAACATCACCAACGCGAAGAACTGGTCGGCGGAATCTGGGGCCGTGGGTAACGACCTCATTACCGCGAACCTGCCTTTTCACTACATGCTGAGCGTGACCGGACGCTTTTGAGGAGGGGTCGAGCCAATGTTTAAATTGACTTCCGCACGGGCGCACGGCCACGTCTTCATTGCATCCCTGATGATGACTGTCTGCGTGTGGCAGGCGACTTTCGCGCAGGCACCCGCGGCGGTTCCCACTGCAACCAAGGTCGCACAACCGGTAGCCTTCAACGAAGAGACGCGCATCCGCCAGGAGCTCGTGCAGGTTGCACTCGGCAACGCGTCTGCTGATCTCGTCATACGCCAGGCGACGGTGCTCAATGTGTTTACGTCCATGTGGGATGCAAACCAGGACATTGTCATTCGTGGCAAAAGAATTGCCTGGGTGGGCCCGTCCGGCGAATGGAAGGGCAAGGCGGGTAAGACATTCGAAGCCAAGGGGCTCTGGGCAGTACCCGGATTCGGCGAATCGCACAAACACATCGAGAGCACGATGCTTTCACCGGAGTGGGAGGCCGCCCTGGTCGTGCCGTTGGGTAATACCTGGACCACGGAAGGTTCGCATGAATTCTCGAACGTCAGCGGCGAGCACAACGTGGAGTTCTGGAATACCGCCGAGCGTCACGGCAGCCCACTGAAGATCTTCACCGCCCTGGGATCGGCAACCCCGCCCTCGGCCTTCGAGGTCGGTGGTGGCAACTACGCATACAAGGAAGTCGCGGAAAACATCCGCAAAAGCCTGGCGGTGCAGGGCCTGGACGAAGTCATGGACTGGCCGGCGGTTTCGCAACCGACCCATCCGGGTTACCAGCGCATTTGGGAAGACATCCAGGCAACGCGCGACAACCGTGGCGTGATCGACGGGCACGGCGCCGGGTTGCGCGATGCGCCTCGTATCAACGCGTTTGCAGCAGCAGGGCTTACGAGCGATCACGAGACGCTGGTTGCGGAAGAAGCGTGGTCGAAGCTGCAGCACGGCTTGTTTCTGCAGCTTCGCGACGAGACCAGCGAGCGCGCGATCCCGCTTTTTGTGAAGAACGGCCTCAAGGATTGGTCGAACATCTCACTCGTAACGGATGATCGCAATGTCGCGGACACGATCAAACAGGGCACGATGAACTATCACGTGCGGCTGGCGATCAAACTGGGCGCCCCACCCGAGGCCGCCTACGAAATGGCGACCATCAATCCGGCACGCCATGCGCACATGGATTCCCTGGTAGGGTCCATCGCGCCGGGTCGCTATGCGGACGTAGTCCTGCTGACATCGGTGAACGATGTTGCCATCAAACACGTATTCGCGAATGGTCAGCTGGCTGCCCAGGATGGTAAATATCTGCTGCCGGTACCGCAGATCAAGTGGCCGGCGTGGGTGACGGATACGATTCACATCGGGCGCAAGCTGACAGCGAAGGATTTCGAAATAGCCGCTCCGGCCGGAAAGACCACCGTCACGGCGGCGATCCAGGCGCCGTTCTATACGGACTCCGAGCAGAAGACAGCCGTTTTGCCGGTCGTGAATGGCCTCGTCCAGCGGGATATCGAGCACGGCATCATCAAGGTTGCAATCGTCGATCGGTACACGGGCAGCGCGAAGCTGGGCAAGATGTTTTGGACCGGCATGGGTCCAAAGACACCCAATTCGGCAGTTGCAACCTCGGTGTCGCACGATCTTCACAACATCACCGTGATCGGCTCGAGCGATGAAGCCATGGCACTCGCCGTCAACCGCGTTGCCGAACTGCAAGGCGGTATCGTGCTCGTCGATCGCGGCAAGATCACCGGTGAGATGCGTCTGGAGATGGGCGGCCTCATGACCAGCCGGCCCATCGAGGCCGCCGCGGCGAGTCTCGAAGACCTGTGGTCCAAGGCCGACGCGCTCGAGTGGATCGGCAGTCCGGGATTTCCCAAGCACGTGATTTTCGCGATGATCACCTGTAGCCCCTTCACCTGGCGCCTGGTCGTCCCGTATCCGGGTAACCCCTCAGGGCTGGTGTTGCTGCAGACCGGAAAGACCATGCCCGTCATATGGTGAGCGGATTTGAAACTCATTGACGATGCGACGGATCTTATTGTCGCTCTGCATCGCGCTTGTCGTGTCAACCGCGCAAGCGCACACCGCGATGCCCACGCTCGTATTGGTTTCCTTCGAGGAGGGGCGGCCCGGCACTGTCGATGTCAAGATCGACGTTGACCTCACGCTGCTGCTCGGCTCGCCCGAGCGGTACTACCAACTCGCCACTGACCCGGAAGAAGAACAACATGAGGAAGTGCGGCGACTGGTTCCACAATTGCTGGAGGCGCTGCAGCTGCGCATCGGAGAAGCATCGCTGGCGCTCAGCCTGCAGGCATTTTCTGCAGCAAAAGCTACGCGCACGGAGTTTCTGGATTCCTCCACGAGCAAGCTCAGTACATTCAAGTTCTCCGGTACGTTGCCTGCGGTGCCCGGACCTCTCCAGCTCATCGTACCCATCGGCGCCGATGTAACCTACCCGATTGCATACACGGTGCAGATTCCTGCGACCCACTTGTCTGTGACGCGTTGGCTCGACGGAGGGATGCATGCGAGCGAACCGTTCCAATGGGCGGACAAGGTCCCTGTGGGTTCGGCTGCACAAAATTCTCACGCGGCCGCGAGCTTCAGCCCCGATTCGCTGCCTTGGTGGAGACAGCTCGCGCTCTATTTGCGCCTTGGGTTGCAGCACATCATTCCCGAGGGAACGGATCACATCCTGTTCGTCCTCGGGCTTTTCTTCCTCGGCATCTCCTGGGCAAAGTTGCTTTCACAGACGACTGTCTTCACGGTCGCTCACGCCACTACGCTGTTCCTTTCGACCTACGGCGTGTTCACTCTCCCGAGCAAATACGTTGAACCCGCGATCGCCGTCTCGATTGCCGTCATTGCGCTCGAGAATGTGTTCAGGCCGAAGTTGGGGCCGGGGCGGCTGGCCATTGTGTTCGGCTTCGGCCTGGTGCACGGGCTGGGCTTTGCGAGCAGCCTGCGAGAGATTCCCTTTCCCAAACACGACTTTCTCATTGCGCTTCTAGGCTTCAACCTGGGCGTCGACTGCGGTCAACTCCTGGTCATTGCCGCAGCATTTCTTGCGGTCGGATGGTTCAAGAACAAACCCTGGTTCCGCCGCCGGATCGCCATTCCCTGCTCGCTGGCGATCGCGGCGACGGGGATCTGCTGGGCGATCGGGCGCGTAATCAGGTACACCGTCGGCTGAGGAGCTACGAGGCCAGGCGGCGATCCACCGGGCGCCGGCGCGCTTCAGCCGGTTCAACTCTGGCGGCGCCGTTCGTATGGATCTGTCGGTACGCCAGCGCACAGAACCCGCACCAGTCATGAGCTTAGGCTGATTGAGCGCCACGTGCGCCGTGCAAAGGCGCGCCGCGTTGTCCGCGAACGTCTCGTTGCCGCCCGTGTTATGCCTTTCGTTCTAGAGAATTCCGCACGGTTTGTTCGATGCCGTCCGCGGCCTCCGCGCCTGCGAACTGAATTCATTCACTCGCGATACCTAGGAGAAGCCCGTGACTCTGGGAACCATTCTGTTGATCGTTCTGGTCCTGATGCTAGTCGGCGCCTTCCCGAGCTGGTCGCATAGCCGTAGTTGGGGTTACGGACCCAGTGGTGGGTTGGGATTGGTGTTGGTTGTCGTCGTCGTCCTCCTTTTGATGGGACGGATCTGACGGCTGATCGCGTACGTACGTTTGCGCTTGCGTCCGCGTTCGGCAACCAGTGGGGTCGGCGCCGGTCGACTCCGGGATTTGGGCGCCCATTCTGGGGATCGTAACCGCGGATCTGTAACGCTTGAGGGTCAGCGGTGGCAGTCAGTCGATTTTAGGTCCTGTGCCGAACCTGCCGGACGGGTTCCAGGCAGCGACCTCTGTAACGACCCGACGGGGCTGACTAGCCCCTCCGCGTGGCCCTGATCAACCTGGCGCCGGCGCGTTCAGCAGGTTCAACGCTGGATGAGGCACAATCGCAACCCGATTCCACGCTTAGGTTTCTGCCCTCGTGAACTCCCTTCGACATGCCGGAGATGCTCGATTGTCCCCTCAGCCCCTGGCCGATGGGGCCAACAGCGGCGTTGAACCGCCTGCACGGCTACGCGAGATCCCCTACAACTACACCTCATTCTCGGATCGTGAGATCGTCATTCGCCTCCTCGGCGGGCGCATTTGGGAGTTGATTCAAGAGCTACGGCAGGAGCGTCGCACCGGTCGCTCCGCGCGCATGCTCTATGAAGTACTTGGTGACATCTGGGTCGTGCGGCGCAATCCCTATCTACAGGACGACCTCATCGAGAATTCCAGGAGGCGGCGGCTGCTTGTCGAAGCCTTGCATCATCGCGTAACAGAGGTCGACCGTCGCCGCGATGCCGCTGACGGCCGACGCTACGACCGCGTCGGGGAGTTGCTGTCTGCAGCTCGCGAAGCGGTACGCAGCTTCGAGGCAGATTTCGAGACGTGGGTGAGCCTACGGCGCAAGACCAGTCGCGTGCTGAGCCGCCACACGCGCACGGACAACGTGCGATTCGATGCTCACGCGCGAGTCTCGCACGTTACCGATGCCACTGATTGGCGAGTGGAGTATCCGTTCGTGGTGCTGATGCCGGACACGGAGGCTGAAATCCCGTCACTGGTCCGGGCCTGTATCGAGCTTGGGCTCACGATCATTCCGCGGGGCGGTGGCACCGGCTACACGGGCGGGGCGGTTCCGCTGACACCTCTGTCCGCGGTTATCAACACCGAGAAACTCGAGCGGTTGGACATGGTCGAAGAGATGTTGCTTCCGGGCCTCTCATCGCCGGTGCCGACAATTTACTCTGAGGCCGGCGTCGTTACGCGTCGCGTCGCAACGTCGGCAGAGAAGGCGGGGCTCGTTTTCGCAGTCGATCCGACATCGGCCGATGCTTCCTGTATCGGTGGCAACATTGCGATGAACGCCGGAGGCAAGAAAGCCGTTCTCTGGGGCACAGCAGTCGACAACCTGGCCTGGTGGCGCATGGTCGATTGCGACGGAAACTGGCTGGAAGCGACACGCGTCGCGCACAACCGGGGCAAGATCCACGACGTTGAGTCGGTGCAATTCGATCTCGTATGGAAGGACGGCGGCGCGCCACCGGAACAAGCGCGAGTGCTGCGCACCGAGACTCTGCGCATCCCGGGGAAGCAATTCCGCAAAGGGGGCCTCGGCAAGGATGTAACCGACAAATTCCTCGGCGGATTACCGGGTGTGCAGAAGGAAGGCTGCGATGGGATCATCACATCGGCCCGTTGGGTTCTGCACCGCATGCCGAAATACACGCGCACGGTGTGCCTCGAGTTCTTCGGTCAAGCGCGCGATGCCATTCCTGCGATCGTGGAGATAAAGGACTACCTCGACAGCCTCGCAAGGCACGGTGTGCAATTGGCCGGCCTGGAGCACCTCGATGAGCGCTATTTGCGCGCCGTCGGCTACACGACGAAATCCAAACGCGGCTCACTGCCGAAGATGACACTTTTTGGCGATATCGTCGGCGACGACGAGGCCGCGGTCGCCGGCGCAACCTCGGAAGTAGTGCGCATCGCCAATATGCGCAGCGGCGAGGGCTTCATTGCGGTGAGCGCCGAAGCCCGACGCAAGTTCTGGCTCGATCGTGCCCGCACGGCGGCCATCGCGCGCCATACCAACGCTTTCAAGATCAACGAGGACGTAGTGTTGCCGCTCGCCCGAATGGGTGAGTACACCGATGTAATTGAGCGCATCAACATCGAATTCTCGCTGACCAACAAGCTCCAGCTCATAGACGAGCTCGAGCGCGTGTTCGCGACACCACTGACGCTTGCGCGGGCCGAAGACATGGAGCTCGGCAATCTCCCGGACAATGATGTCATCGGTGATCGCCTCCTGCAGACGTACCAACTGCTTTCGGCCGTGCGCGAGCGTTGGCGCTGGCTGGCGGCCCATCTCGACACTGGCCTTGCTGAAGCACTCCCGGAGCTCGCGAGACTCGGATATGAAGAGCAACTGCCTGAGTTGCGTTCGCGGGCCGCGCTCCCCAGGGCGTTGCGTTTGTTTGACGTGTTGCAGGATCGCACGATACGCGTGTCCTGGAAGCGCGAGCTCAGGGCCCCGTTGCGACAGATTTTCGGTGGCCGAGTATTCGCGCCAATTCTCGACAAGTGCGCGGAAGCACACCAGCGCGTGCTGCGCGGCCGGCTCTTCGTCGCGTTGCACATGCATGCGGGCGACGGCAACGTTCACACCAATATTCCGGTGAATTCGGATGACTACGACATGCTGCATGCGGCGACCGCAGCGGTCGCGCGTATCATGGGTATCGCGCGAAGCCTCGGTGGGGTCATTTCAGGCGAACACGGCATCGGCATCACGAAGCTCGAGTTCCTGGACGAGGCCGAGATACGCGACTTCCGCGCATACAAGCAGCGCATTGATCCCGAGGGTCGATTCAATCAAGGTAAGTTGATGGCCGGAGGCGACCTTTCCAACGCCTACACACCGAGCTTCAACCTGCTAGGACACGAATCGCTGATAATGCAGCAGTCGGACATTGGCCACGTGTCCGATGCCATCAAGGACTGTCTGCGCTGCGGCAAGTGCAAACCCGTCTGCGCCACGCATGTGCCGCGCGCCAACCTGCTCTATAGCCCTCGGAATAAAATCCTCTCCACCTCGTTGCTGATCGAAGCGTTTCTCTACGAGGAGCAGACCCGTCGCGGAATCAGCGTCCGGCATTGGGACGAATTCTCAGACGTCGCGGACCACTGCACCGTGTGCCACAAGTGCGAATCGCCCTGTCCGGTGGATATAGACTTCGGCAACGTGTCGATGGCTATGCGAGATCTGCTACGCCGGATGGGCAAGAAGCGCTTCAACCCCGGCACCGCAGCGTCGATGTTCTTTCTGAACGCGACCAATCCGGAGACCATCCGCATCGCGCGCAAGGTAATGATCGATTGGGGCTACAAAGCCCAACGCACAGCCAACAGTGTGTTCAAGGGGTTCGCGCGTGCCCAGGTCCAACACCCGCCTGCCACCACTGGCAAGGCTCCCGTGCGCGAACAGGTGATCCACTTCATCAACAAGAAGATGCCGGGCGGCTTGCCTAAGAAGACCGCGCGCGCGCTGTTGGACATAGAGGACGCCAATTACGTACCAATCATTCGCGATCCGCTTGCAACGAGCAGCGAAACCGAGGCCGTATTCTACTTCCCGGGCTGCGGCTCTGAGCGACTGTTCTCGCAGGTTGGCCTGGCCACACAGGCGATGCTTTGGCACGTCGGTGTGCAGACGGTCCTGCCGCCGGGCTACCTGTGTTGCGGTTATCCGCAGCGCGGCGCAGGGCAATTCGACCGGGCCGAGAAGATCACCACGGACAACCGTGTGCTGTTTCATCGAGTCGCCAACACACTCAACTACCTGGATATCCGTACTGTCGTCGTGAGCTGCGGCACGTGCTATGACCAACTGCAGGGTTACAAGTTTGAGGAGATCTTCCCGGGCTCGCGCATCGTCGACATCCACGAGTATCTAATGGAGAAAAACGTCCGGCTCGAGGGGATCACCGGGACCCGATACATGTATCACGATCCATGTCATTCGCCAATGAAGAGCTACGATCCGCTCAAAGTGGTCAACACGTTGATGAACGAGGCGCAGAACGGACGCATCGAAAAGAACGATCGTTGCTGCGGTGAGTCCGGCACACTGGCGATTACACGCCCCGACGTGTCGACCCAAGTTCGATTTCGCAAGGAGGAGGAAATGCGTTCTGGGGCCGATAAGCTGCGCGCGGCTGGTGCCGGGCCGGTCAAAGTACTGACGTCGTGCCCATCGTGTCTACAGGGCCTCAAACGTTACAACGAAGACGCGGACCTCGATGCCGACTACATCGTCGTCGAAATCGCGCGGCACCTGCTCGGTACCAACTGGATGGCTGATTACGTGGCGCGCGCGAACAATGGCGGAATTGAGCGGGTGCTGGTGTAGTCGCGCGGTTTGGGGTCTGCGTCCTTGTTCTTGAGTTATCCTGCCCGCTTTAAGTTGCACGTTCGTTCGTCTAAGCTGGGCCAGCGATGGATGAACAACAGCAGGGCGAGGGCACCGCTCCAGAAGAAAAGACCATTGTTTGCGGGCGCTTCACCCGCAATGACGGACTGAGGGGATGGCTGCAGGCCAGAGTCGCGTCTTCACCCCTTTACGGTGAAGGGTTCGTCGAGATCCGGTCGCAGGAAGTCATACTGCGTGGTTGGCATCGAAGTTGGTTGGGCCTTGCGGAGGCCACCGACCTCGGGATCGCACTTACCGACGTCAGTGATGTCATGGCGGACGGCCGCATCGTCCGATTTGTCTCGGCACGCCAATTCGGCCCGCCGAGACAGATCGAATTCCATGCAGCTACAACCGAGGATGCGCAACGGCTCGGTTCGCAGCTTCCCCGCGTCCGCTCGATTCACTTCGAGCGGTGGCGCGCGCTCAGTGCACTGAACGACCGGATCAACGCGGTCGGAAATCACTCTTGGGTTACGCCAGCGTTGGTGGCCCTGAATGTGCTCGTGTACGTGGCGATGATCGTGGCGGCCGGCGGCTTCGGCACCCCGGAATGGCTGCGCCTGGTGGGAGTGGGCGCGAATTTCGGGCCATTGACCCTCCACGGCGAGTGGTGGCGGCTCCTCACCAGCCTGTTCTTGCACGGCAATCTCCTGCATCTTCTGTTGAACGTGTGGGTTTTATGGGGTGTCGGGCGCTTGTGCGAGCGCCTCTACGGCAGCGGCCCCTACGCCGTCATTTTCTTTGGATGTGGAATTCTGGCGGGTCTCACGCGAGTTGCCTGGGACCCCGCCGTCCCCAGTATCGGTGCATCGGGGGCGATCTTCGGTGTCATTGGCGCCTTTGTGGTGTTCGCGTTGCATTCACACCAGCAGGTTATGGTGAGCATCCCGCGAAGCACTTGGCTCAGCACGGCGGTTTTTGCCTTGTACAGCCTGGTCAGCGGACTCAGGACCCCGGGAATTGACAACGCCGCGCACGTCGGAGGCCTCATCAGTGGCGTGATACTCGGTTGGATCATGACGCGGCCACTCGACGTTGCGCTGCGCAAGCCGTTACCCATCCGGCAATGTGCCGCAGTGGTCTTGGTGGTTGCGCTGAGCGCATTGGGAGTGTGGTGGCGGGCCGGCGGAGAAGCTGGCGGCACCACAGCGATCGAGCGGTATTTTCGTGTTCACGATTGGTACGTGACCGCCGAAGCGAAAAACCTGCAGACGTGGAACGAGCTGAGTGCCAGAAGCCTTGCGGGCTCCATCAGCACTGTCGAGTTGGCCTCCCGATTCGAAAAAGAGATTCTGCCTTTCTGGGACCAGGCCGCGAAGCGGCTCCACGCGGAAGAGTCCACGCTGCCGGCCGATCAGCGCCTATACCAGGCCATGCTCACGAAAGTAGTGCGCCTGCGGCAGGAGTGGGTGCACACCTTGATCGCGGGTGCCACAGATCAGGGTTCGACGCAGGCCGCAGAGGCATCCCGGTTGGAGATAGAGGTGAATAACACGGTAGCCCGTCTCGAGCGTTTGGGAGTTCTGGCGCGGCTCACACATCGGCCACGTGCGCTCGCGAATGCACCACTCGTCACCTCAGTCCGCAACTGGTTTAGCGAGCGAAAGCCCGTTTGTGTTGACCAACCGGCGTCCTTTGGAAGGACCCCCGGTGCGCATGACCTGATTTCGGATGGACCCCAGGCGCGGCACACGGCCGGGTGCCGCGCTCAGCAGTTGTTCCAGTTGGGGAAGTATCGCGAGCTGGATGACTTTATCAGTCGCGCGGGCAAGTCCATTGGTGACCTGGCCGACGGTGGCTCCACATTGGAAGGCATCTTCGGCGGCCTGTCCGACCTGATTTACGACGGCGGCATTGACTCCCTCGAGCTTCTCGGCCGGACCGCGGATTGGCGCCGGGAGATGCCGGGTTCGGTCAATCCCGTGTTGACTGAAAGTATGATCTTCGATGCCGGCGCGTGGGCGGTCCGAGGCCATGGCGGCGCGAGCTCAGTAAGTCCGCAGGCCTGGAAGATTTTTGCTTATCGTGTCGAAATGGCTGCGGCGAGCCTGGAGGAAATCGCGGACCGGGCGCTCGCCAATCCGCTCTGGTACTCGCTGTCCCTCAGTGTTGGACTGGACCAGTCCAAGACCGCGGGTGAATTGCGCGAGATATTCGACCGCGGTATTGCGACGGCACCCACCTACCGGCCCCTCTATGCTCGCATGTTGCGCATACTGATGCCCAGGTGGGGGGGAAGCTCCGCAGACGTTGGAAGGTTTATCGACTTCCAAACGGACCGGCCCGGAGAACCCGATTTCATGTTGTATGCGCGGCTGTACTGGAGCTATTCGTCCCTCGAGCGCGACGAGGTGGAGCTGTTTCGGCAACCGCTCGCGCACTGGGCAATCATGGAAACGGGTTTCGACAGGCTGATCGCCCGCTATCCCAAGAGCGACTTCATTTTGAACGCCTATGCGAAGTTCGCCTGCATGGCCCGCGATGCGGGCAAATACCGCGAGCTGCGCCCCAGATTACAGGATCGAGTCTCAACAGTGGCGTGGTCCGACAAAGTGTCCTTGGGTGCCTGCGACGCGAGATTCTAGCTTGCGGGATTGAGCGTTTCTCTCTTACGCGAAGGCGCAAGGTTGGCAGTCAGATTTTCTCGTCCTGCAGGCTGGCGCTGAGAAACAACCGCGCCTTTTCCCAGTCGCGCGTCACGGTCCGCGTGCTCAGCTCGAGCACGTCGGCAATTTCTTTTTCGCTCATCCCGCCGAAGTACTTCATTTCCACGACCTTTCCGAGTCGCTCGTCGAGCGCCATGAGCTCTGCCAGCGCCTCATGCACCCTGATGACGTCCTCGTCAGCGGTGGCCGTCGTGTCTCTGATGCCGGTGTCCAAAGTCACGGGCGCGCTGCCCGCGCCCCGCTTGATCGCCAGGCGCCTCCTGGCGTCGTCAACGACGATCGATCGCATTACATGCGATGCGTAAGCCAGGAAGTGGCGCCGATCCTCGAGACGCAGGCTGCCGGAAAAGCTGAACCGCAGATACGCTTCGTGCACCAAGGTAGTAGTTTGGACGGCATCCGCCCCTTGCCGACGAGACTGTTGATGGGCCAACGATCGCAGTTCGCCGTAGAGCAATTGAAAAAGCTCATTGACCTCAGCCGCCCCACCGGACCGCGCCGCGCTCAGCAAAGTCGTCACATCGGCCATCCGCTCGAGCCCGCTCCCGCCAGTTGTCGTAAATGCCGCCTGGAATCCGTATCGATTTGCGTCGGTCTGCGTGACGCAGCATAGCATTCCACGTTACTTTTCAAGCTCGAGGGCCGCCAGCCTGTCCGCTCTGCCACGGGCTGCAATGCCTGGGATACGTCCGTGAAAATCGATCGCGAACAATGGAATCGGCTGTCTGGGCTGCTGGACGATGCGCTGGACGTCGATGCTGACGAGCGCGAAGCCTGGCTGCAACGACTCTCCGGTGAGGCTGCCGCCCTCAAGGAGCCTTTGCGCGTCCTTCTCGCGCAGCGCGCGAATATCGAAACCGACGACTTTCTGAAGGCACCTGATTTTGCCTCCGCGTTACGCCAGGAATCCGCACGGCTGCAGGCGGCGCCGCTCGATCTCACGCCGGCGAGCGAGGTGGGCGCCTATCGACTCTTACGCGAGCTCGGCCGAGGGGGCATGGGCAGTGTCTGGCTGGCGGAGCGCATCGACGGCCGCCTCCAACGGCAGGTAGCTCTCAAATTTCCCTACGCCGGCCCTAATCAACGGCAACTGGCCGAACGCCTTGCGCGCGAGCGCGACATCCTTGCGCGACTCGAGCATCCGAACATTGCCCGGCTGTACGATGCGGATGTCACCCCGCTTGGCCACCCTTTCCTGGTGCTGGAGTACGTCGATGGCGTGCCCATCAACGAATACTGTGACCAACATCGCCTCACGCTCCGCGAGCGCCTGGTCTTGTTCCTGCAGGTACTCGGAGCGATGCAGTATGCGCACTCGCACCTGGTGATTCATCGCGACCTGAAGCCATCGAACATCCTGATAACAACCGATCGCGTGGCGCGACTCTTGGATTTCGGCATCGCCAAGCTCATCTCCGCGGGTGAGGCCAAGGAAACCGCGCTCACACAGTTTGGCGGACGAGCCCTCACTCCGGATTACGCGAGTCCGGAGCAAATTGGCGGCCAGCTCATCACCACCGCGTCCGATGTCTACTCCCTGGGAGTGTTGCTGTATGAGCTGCTGACGGGTAATCGGCCCTACCGGCTCAAGCGCGACAGCCGCGCTTCGCTGGAGGAGGCAATCGCGGAAGCGGACATCATCGCGCCCAGCCGGGCGACCTTCGGCACCGATGTCGCGGAGCAGCGCTCCATTTCAGCGGGCAAGCTCGCCCGCAGTCTGCGCGGCGACCTGGACGCCATCATTCTCAAGGCGCTGCGAAAAAAACCAGAGGACCGTTATCCCGCGGTGGGAGCCTTGACCCAGGATATCAAACACTGGCTCGACGGCGAGTCCGTCGAAGCGCAGCGGCCCGGTACCTGGTACACCGTGCGCAAACTCGTGCGGCGCAACCGGTTGCTGTTTGGGTCTGCCGCCGCGGTTTTTCTGTCGCTGATCGTCGGCGCTGCGGTCGCGATCCGGCAGGCGCATACCGCCATTGCACAGACTGAACGCCTGCAGGCGACCGAAAGCTTTCTCATCGACATCTTCAACGCCAATTCGAAGGGCCAGGCCGATCCCTTGAAGGCGCAGCAGACGACCGCACGCGAGCTTCTCGATCGCGCCGCTGACCGGCTGGTTTCGCAACCCCAGACTTCAACAGAAGCGACCGAGAAAATGCTGGCCATTCTGGGCGGCCTGTACGAGGACTTGGGGCTCGATGAGAAGAGCGCAGTGTTGAGGCAGCGGCGCGCCGCGGTGCTGACACAACTCTACGGACCTGGCGATCAACGAACCATTGAGGCACAAATCGAGTACGCAAAGTCCCTGTACGCGACCGATCAATGGAAGCAAGCATTGGCGCCGCTGCAGGAAGCAGAGCGAATGCTCGACAAGCAGGGCGACGTGTCGAGCTTCACGCGCGCGCGGGAGTTGGGCGCAATGGCTGAGTACCTGCGAGGCGTGGATCGGAATAAGGCAAGAGAGTACGCCACGAGAGCCCTGGCGTTGGAGCGGCAAAGATATCCCACGAGTCAGCAATTCATTGAGGACCTGCGAAGCACAGCCCTCATCTACTCGGAAACTGGCAACCGCGCCGCAGCGTTGCCGTTGCTCGAGGAGGCACTCGCCGTTCAGAAGGCCACGGGTGCACCGGAGTTGCACCTGGTGCGGCCGCTGATCGAGCTGGCGGGGATTCAAAGCCTGCAGATGAATGATGCCGCGGCAGAGTCCAACTTCCGGCGCGGGCTGGAGATTTCACGCCGGTTGAATGGGGAGCTGCACATCGACACCATTCAGTCGAGTTTGCGGTTCGGTAAATTTCTGCGCGGCGCCGGCAGGTTGTCCGAATCCGAGAAGCTGCTGCAGCAGGCGCAGGACAGTGCAGTAAAGTTGCTTGGCAACTCCGAGACCTTCCACCTTCCGACAGTCCGTGATGAGCTCGCGCAGACCGAGTTTGCACTCGGCAACTTCGCGGTCGCCGCGGATCTATACCGGCGCGCAATTGCGGCGCGCGAGTCAACTCGCGCCGGTACCCGGCAACACGCGCACATGCTCACGAACTATGCTCGACTGCTGACGCAGATGGGACACGCCGATGAAAGTGAGCGCCTGTTGGGGCGGGCCATCGGCTATTACGAGCACTCCGGCGTAGACGTCGGTGCGTCAGACGTCCCAGTTGTCATGTCTGCCGCCCTTAGCGGCTTGGGGCGACATCGGGAAGCACTTGAAGTCCTCGATCGGTTCCCAAAGGGGCGCGAGCTGCTGACGACAGCAATGCAGATTGAATTGGAAATGCGGCGTGCCGAGGCGCTTACCGCCATTGGCCAGGCGGACACGGCAGAATCAACTCTCAGGCGCCAGTTGCAGCGCCTGCAGGAATTGCCTCAGCGCCAGCAATGGCGCCTGCTGGAAGCACAAGGTCGCATTCTGCTGGGCCGATTGCTTTTGAGGCGTCAGCTCCCCAATGATGCGCGCGAATTGCTGGAAACAGCGATGAGCTGGCGCTTGGCGGATCTATCCCCTCACAGTCCCCTGTTGGCCGAGAGTGAAGTCGCCTTGGCGCAATGCCTGTTGATGTTGGGCGACATTCCGACGAGCCGGTCGTTGCTTGTGAAGGCGCAGGCCATCGACGACTTCAACACGGAGCTTGCTGAGGAGTATCGCAGTCCGTTGCGGCAATTGAGTGTGCGCCTGGCGACGAACGAGAGGCGCGCCCGATAACGGGTTTCCCCGCCTTGCCGAGGATCAAAAACACGCTAACCGCAATGACCACACAGGCAAGAACCGAGCGCACCGTAACGACCTCGCCAGCGACAAAATACCCCAACGCGACCGCGACAATCGGATTGACATACGCATGACTCGATACACGCGTCGCGGAAAATCGTCCCAACAGCCAGACATATGCCGTATAGGCGACGAGCGACCCGAATACGATGAGATACACCAGTGAGAAACCTGCTCGGGGTGTGATAGACGGAAAGGGATGCATCTCTCCTGCCAGAAGCGATGATACGAGTAACACCACCCCGCCCAGCATCATCTCGGCGCCTGCATTGAGCGGCTTCGATGTCGGTAGGGATAGTCGCCCCGACAAGACTGCGCCAGACGACCAGGCCACGCCCCCCAACACGATGACGATGCACGGCAAGACTGCCAAATGCTGCGCTCCATTGTGAAACAGCAGCAACACGACTCCCGAAAAGCCGATAGCGACGCCACAAGCTGTCCGCCATTGCAGTGCCTGCGTACGAAAGACCAGGACCTCCAACACAATCGTGGTGATCGGCAAGGTCGCTTCGATTACGGCCGTCATACTGGATGTGACGTACTGTTCAGCCCAGAACAACGATCCGTAGGTAAGGACGAACATCAGCAGCCCTATCAGGCCCAAGTTTCGCCATTCGAGCAGGGAAGGCCGGGGTTCTCCGCGCAACCGCATGAACGCGTACAACACAGTGCCCGCAATGAAGAAGCGGACACCGGCCGTGAATAGAGGCGGGATCTCGAGCACGGCGATACGGACCGCAAGAAATGTCCCGCCCCACAGCAGGTAGATGGCGCCGAACGCGAGCAGCTCGCGTGAATCGAGGGTCTTTTTCACCTCCGTAACCTTCTATCTGAGTATTGAAGGTTAGTATACCTCGGGGAGCATTAACCTGTAAAATCTGTTTTAGTAGTTACACGAGCACGACCATGCCTGCGCCGTTTCAGCTTCTCGCTTCTCACCCCGCGCTGGACTTCGTGAATACGCTCGACAATCGCTTTGTCGCAGGCGGGCCCTGTGAGCTGTTGAACGAGTACTCCGATCTTCTTGCCTTCGCCCAGCAGTCCGCGCTGGTCGATGCCCGCCAGGCCGACGCTTTGATGAAGCGCAGCGAATCAGCCGCTGCCGCGAAAGCACTAAGGCGAGCACGCGAGCTGCGCGAGGCATTTGCGGCAGTTCTCTATGCTACGGAGGACAAAGATCGCAGCCCACCCGCCGCGTGTTTAGAAGTGCTGCAACGCCATTTCAGGGAGGCGCAGAACCATCAGGAGCTCGCGTGGAGGCGCACGGGCACCGGCAAGGACGCCGCGTGGCAAGCTCAATGGCACTGGGGTCGGTTTGAGACGGATCTGGAGCTTCCGATCTGGGCTCTTGCGACCTCCACAATGAGTTTGCTGACATCGGACGCAATGGAGCACGTCCATGCTTGCAACAGTGAGACCTGTCGTTGGGTCTTTCTGGACACGAGCAAGAATCACTCACGCCGCTGGTGCGACATGAAAATCTGCGGCAATCGAATGAAGGCGCGGCGCTTCCAAGCGCGGCAGTAATGCCACCGTGGAGCGATCCTCCCCGGTCCGCCCGACGCACGCTGTCAGCTACGGCGTTCGGACGGAGTTACTTACTTACCGGCCTGGGTTGGAGATTTCTCATCCACTTCGACCTCAGCCCGCAACCAATCCTCGAGCTCTCCGCCCGGGACGAAGCCGCGGCTTTCTGCGAGTCGATAGGCGACCACGGCGATACGTGTATGCCGGACTTCCGGAGTCGACTCGATGTGATTGAGAGCGTGTCGCTCAATACTGTTTGCCCGCAGACGGTCCTCCTGAGTCGCCCGCGAAGCTTTTGATTCCGGCGTTACTGATTCAGACGAAGATTTTCCAGCCATTGGCAGTCTCCTTTATTGGACTTTCAGTCAGCACGTTTACTCGCACCGCTCGTTGGACATGTGGAGGTCCAGATAGTGCGGCGTCGTCCACTGCTTATTCGCAGTGATGCAGATCACGCCGTACGAGCTGGAGCGTGGCGTCGGATTGCACTTACGGGATATCCAGCCTTTGCGCGACATCCCGGATCGTGCCGACCCCGTAGCATCCAATTGCGGCATAAGCCGCGATTCGATGGGAATAAAGACATGGCTAACCAAGCTCCGGGCAGCGAGAAGCGCCCACAGACTCCAAACCAACAGGGAACCAACACGCCCGGATCCCAGGACCGCAATCGACCCGGCCAGATGGAGCAGTCAGGACGACAGAACCAACCTGGTGGTTCGCAGCCGCGAGAACGAGACAGCGATCCTGGAGTGACCCAGGATGACAGGGAGTGAGACCGGAGTGAGTCGGGTGCCGTCCAGCGGCCAGACCGACAACGACGGTTTACTGCGAGGGGTATCATCCCCCCGCATGATTCGTTTCATCGCCGCGGCACTGATTCTGTCTCTCGCGGCCTGCAGTCAATTGAGCCATCTCACCAAGTCTACCCCGGACAAGAACGCGCCACGCGCCCAGCTGTCGATCGGCTACAGCCTGCTTTACCAGGAGGCCGATGGGATTCCCAAATTGAAGTGGATCCTGATGTTCAAGGACAAACCTGAAGAAATGGGGCAGCTCACCCATGATCTCGTCAGCTATTACCAGCAACTTGCCGACACCATGCGAAAGCTGTCCAAGCAGTTTCCCGCCATGCGCATCGACGTGGAACCCATGTCCGAGATCGAGGCCGATGCACGTAAAGCGATTGGCACAGACCTGGCCAAGGACCTCGCTCCGGTCGTCGGCAAGACCGGCACCGAATTCGAGCGGGAGGCCCTGCTCATGTTTTACAACACACTCAACGAGCAACGTCATCTCGTCGGAGTGATGGCGGGGCGCGAGACCGACCCTACCCTCAAGAAGTTCCTGGAGACGACCAAGGGCCAGTTGGAAGCACGCTACGCGAAAGTCGGGGCGCTATTGAGCCGGCGCTATTTTGTCCGTTGAGCAGTTCGAATCAGCCTCCGGCTTCAAACATCACACTGTGGAAATCCCGAATGAGAGTCTCCATGTGTTTCTGCACCTCGTCGAATTCGGCGCTTTTGTCGAGGCGCGCGACATCAGCCTCGCGGGCTTCACGGCTGGAGTACTCACATTCCCAGATGACGTCTGGTATCGCAGCCGCCTGTTTGTCCGTCTTTGGATTGGACACACGACGTAAGACGCGCCCGCGCGCCAGACCGAGCTTCGCGCGCACATCGCTTGCATGCAGGCGCCATCGGTATACATCCATGGCTTTCCCAGGCAACGCATAGTAGAAGTTCTGCACGACCACCGTCCGGCTCGGCGCGGCACCGCTTTCCAATGGCGCTTCGGACTTGGCGCTTCCGACGCAGCAGCATATTGCGAGAAGGGCAATCGTCAGGAATGTCCTCGACGCCGTTTCGCCAGATGTTTTCACGGATACCTCTCCTCACTTCCGTGGCCAGCGCTCCAACAGCGAACGTAACTGAGAGTCCCAACGCACGCAACATCGGGACGCGTCTGGTTTCACCCGGGTTACCAGGTCGTGGAGTAGACTGCGTGAATGGGCGCAGAAAATTCAATCGAAGGTAAGGACCTGAAATCGCATGTTTTCCTGAGTTACGCTCGCGTTGATCGGCAGCAGGTTTCGGTCATCGCCACCGCACTCGAAGCGGAAGGATTCGATGTATGGTGGGATGCCCTGATCGAGGGTGGCGCAGCCTTCTCGAAGGCAATCTCAGCAGCGCTCGAAACCTCCACAGCAGTAATAGTCATCTGGTCCAAATCATCCATCGAGTCGGATTGGGTACTCGATGAGGCGATGCAGGGACGGGACCAGAAGAAACTCATCCCGGTCACCATCGACGGCGTGCAGTCCCCGTTGGGTTTTCGTCAATACCAGGCCATCGATCTATCGGAGTGGCACGGCGATCGCGCGGCTTCATCGTGGACAGCCGTGCTGCGCGCGGTTGCAGCTCTGGCAGCGGGCCCGCAGACCAGATTGCCGGCAAACCGGACCGCCTCATTCCAACCCACGAGCGCGCAGTCTGATTCGCGCTCGCCGCCTGGCAGGTCGGCCGCCTCGTTGACGCGCCGCGGCTTCATCGCCGGGGGCGCGGGAGCGGCCCTCGCCGGGTTGGGTTATTTCATATGGCACTGGAGCCGACAAGATGCGGTATCTCCACGTAGTGTGGCGGTACTCCCTTTCCAGAATCTGAGTGCCGACTCGTCGCAGGCTTTCTTCTCCGACGGACTCGCCGAGGAAATGCGACTCGCCCTGTCCCGCGACGGTCAGCTGCAAGTCGCAGCCCGAACTTCATCCAATGTCTTCCGCGATAGACGCGAGGATGCGACATCAATCGCCTCCAAGCTGCACGTTGCATACCTGGTAGACGGTAGCGTGAGAAGGTCCGCCGACGTGGTCCGGATCGGCATTGCGCTGATTGACGCTGCGACCGGATTCAATCGCTGGTCCCGTACGTTCGATCGGGGCTTGAACGATATTTTTGCGCTGCAGAGCGAGATAGCTGAAACCGTCGTAAAGCGCATTTCCGCGCAACTCTCCGCGCCACGTACCAACGTAGGTGGCACCACAAACTTCGCCGCCTTCGACGCGTACTTACACGGTCTGGAGTTGTATCGAGCGGACGCCGGCGAACACTCTGATCGAGAAGCGCTAAGCGCATTCGAGACGGCGATCGCCGCTGACCCCAACTACGCCGCGGCGCATGCTGCGCGCTCCAACTCGCTCACCTTGATGGCTCAACAATATGCCCGCGCGGAGGCGCTGGCAGGGCTGTATACCGAAGCTGAAACGGAGGCCCGCCGCGCGATCTCGCTCGCGCATGATTTACCGGATGCCTACATCGCGCTTGCCAATCTCCAATTTTCCGGCCGCCTGAACGTGCGCGGCGCGCGAGATGCATACGAACGGGCTTATCAACTCGGGTCGGGCGACGCGTCCATCCTCTCGGCCGTGGCTTTCTACTATGCACAGAGTGGAAGGGCGCCGGAGGCGGCCGCGGCAATTGCAAAAGCACTGACCCTTGATCCCTTGAACGCAAACGCATTTCGAACCGCGGGATGGGTTGCGTATGCGGCTCGGCGCTACGCGGATGCGATTCCTATGTTGCAACGCGCTCTGGAGCTCAATCCCAAGATCGCAAATGCACATGCATCGATCGGTGACGCCCAATTACTTCTCGGGCGGACACGGGAGGCGCGCGAGTCGTACGCAGCCGAGCCCGGGGATCCTTTTCGATTCACCGGCCTCGCAATCGCAGAACATCGTCTGGGCAACGCCGCAGCCGCGGACGCGGCCAAGGTTCGGCTGGTCACCGAAGTGGGCGACAGCGCTTTGTACCAACAGGCTCAAGTTCAGGCCCAGTGGGGTGCTCCGGATACGGCTGTCGCTCTGCTTCTTCGGGCCCGAAGCATCGGTGATGCCGGCTTACTGTATTCGCACACGGATCCGCTCCTTGACTCTCTGCGCTCCGATCCTCGGTTTCGCCGCCTGCAGGAGGATTTGGGATTCGACTAACAGGGTGGTGTATGCTGTGCGTTGGAAGGTTGAATGGATGGATCCTCCAATCCGTTTGAACGCCCTATCGGAGACCCAAATGATGAACGTCAACGAACACCCGATGGATGAAGATGACGATTTGATCAGCGATGCGGATGACGATGCCGAGTTGGCTGACGAGGCGGTGCCGTCACCACAGAGTGAAGTTGCATCGCAAGCTCCGCGCATGCCGGGTCGGTCTGCGAACATTGGGCACAACAGCACGAATACGACGGTCAAGTAGAGAAGGCGTGCGCGGCGTTTATCGAGCTGAGGTAACTCCATCTACGTCTCCGGCCAAAAGAATATGTTGGCCAGAGAGCACTTTGGTCAGAAACGGACTATTGTCGTGACGCCGTTGTTGGAACTCTTCCGGCGTCAGTAACGTGACGCTCAGCTTTCTGGAGATCGCCTTCTCGGCGGGTGCTAATACCGCATAGGCCTGCTCTAGCGACAACCTTCCGGAAACGAGCAGGAGGTCAACGTCGCTGGAGCCGGTATCGGAGTGTTTGGCAATGGAGCCGTAGATAAGCGCCAGCTCGATTGGTTCAGGCGAGCGGGCGAGGGCAGCCTTGATGGGTTCAGCAAGGCCGACTGTCTTTAGGACGATGGCCTGAAGTTCTTCGAATATCGGCGCTGTGCGGTTTGCCTGGAAGTGCTTCTGATTTCCGACCGCTGTTGTGACGACCAGACCCGCGTCGGCAAGTCGTGCCAGTTCCCTCTGAACCGCGCCTGTCCCGGACTTCGCGAGCTTGATCAGCTCTCCCAGAAAGAAGCTTCGATCTGCCTGACCGAAAAGTAGTGTGAACAGTCGCTGTTGTGTGGATGTGAACAGCGCACCGGCCAGACCGCCGGACAAAATGGTCGTGCGTTGCTTGCGGCCGGTAGCCCTTGCCCGGTGGCGACCTGCAGCCGCACGTTTACGCAAAGTACCCATTTTGGGTACCATTATACCCAGAATGGGTACCACAGCTACCCCTGCTGCTTCAACCCGCTTCTTAGCCGCAGAGCCGAAGCCGGCTCAGTGCGCTTCGCACCTTATCGCTCTGCGCCCCAGTACACACCGGCGCCGCGACGGCTTTCGCCTCATCGACCCGATGCTCCTGGACCAGGGCCTCCATCAGCAGGACCCGGAGTTGACCCTCGAACTCAGGCTGCAATTGCCAGTGCGCGCCCTCCCATTTTGACAGGGCGACTCGCAGTTCGATTACAGCATCGGCCGTACGATCCGATCTGATCAGGGCGATGGCGCGCACCCAATGTGAGCGCGGATCATCCGGAAATCGACTGACCAGATCAGCCGAGCGCTTGTCAGCTTCCTCATCGGTCCGGGGCAGTTGCGAATCGGGCATGAGGGTCACTGCTGACCCATAGCGCGGGAAATGTTGGAACGCCAGAAAGCCTGCCACAGCCACGGCCGCACAACCCGCAACAGTAATAGTCGCCGCCGCAGCTCGAAAACGCGGAGTGACGCTCGTCGGAGCCCAATTCTTCAGAAGCAACATTCCCATTGCGGCGCCGCCGAGTGCTCCACCAAAATGTGCCCCGAAGTCGATGTGGCTGCCGGTGTGTGTCGTGGCCAATGGAATCAGCGCGGGCACGATGACTCGCAGGAGCTGCATCTGGATTGGCGTTCGCCCGGCGGCGAGCGGGAGACGGTAACTACACACGTACGCGGCTGTGAAGAGGCCCATGATGGCTCCCGAAGCACCGACGGACGTGACGCCAGCGCCGTTCACGGCCAGTGACATCGCTGAGCCGCACAACCCGCAAAGGAAGAAAAGAGCGGTAAACCAAAGCCGTCCCACAAGGTTTTCGAGCACCATCCCCACGAGCCACAACGACACGCCATTCATCACGATGTGGACGACGTCGCCGTGCAGGAAAATCGCCGTGAGAAGGCGATACCACTCGTGGGATTCTAGTACCAGGCTCTTGTTCAGGCCGCCGAGTGCGATCAGTGTTTGTAGGGACGGAGCTCCAAGCCCGCTGATCGGGCCGACCCCGTGTATCAACTCTGCACCGAAAATACCGGCGAGCAACGCGAGCAGTATGTAGGTGACAATGGGGGCCTGTTGGTCGGAGAGCGCCACCGTCTTCGAATCCGCCGCTCCGGACACATCCGCTAGACGCGGTTCGCGTAGCAGCTTGCCCAGATAGGTATGTTGGTAGCCCCACCCGCCCAGGAGTCCATTGGACCAGATCTGGCGCAGGTTGGTATCAACGAGAATGCCGGCAATGTGCACCTTCGAGAGCAGGGACTTGCGCCGGTACGGCTTCAGTCGCTCGCGGTCGGCGGCAGCTGTCAGGGATGCGCCTACCTCGATGATCTGGATAACGACGGGCATCTGGGTGTTGTTGACCTTCCCGGCGTATTTCAAACACTTCGAGCCGATCTCGTGGACCTGGTCGCGCGCGAGTGTGAAGTGCTTCGAAGGGTTGGCCTCGCGGTCGATGAGGCACATCAGGGTGACGGTCATGCCGTCAGAGCGCATCAACACGATGTCGGCGGCGGCCACGAGCGGTGCAGCCTCGGGCACGACCTGCTGCGAGTACTCTTTATTGGCAATGAACTGTCGAGCTAGGTAGCGAGCGAAAGTTTCCATCTGCCCGTTGACTCCATGTTAATCATCCGTGATCACAATGCCTGTCCACACCACGGTCATAAGCGTCGGTGTCACAGTAGTGGATGATAGTCAACGAGGTCTGAGGCAGACGAGACAGGCGTCACCTTCCGGGTGGTTCTATCCGACGAGCTTCAGGTGTTGTGAGCTGGATTTTGGCGAATTTGCGCGTTTATTGGACAAGGGCTAACTATACGGCCGAAGTACATGCGTACCCTCAATCCCCCCGGTGAAACCCAGCGCAAGCTGGCGCAGATCGTGCCCGTGGCCGGCCGCCGCCCCTGGGTAGACATCTTCCGTGGCTTGCTGATCTCGCACATGGCGCTGGATCACGCATCGCTCATGTTCAACGCGGGCCGCGCGGAGGAAGAGCTCGCTGCGACCGGTCCACCGGTGTTCAGCAGTCTGATGCAGTTCCTGACACGTTTTGCCGGCGTGCCGGTGGCGCCGGGATTCTGCTTCATGGCCGGATTCATGGTTGCGCTGACGAGCGCAGCGCGCGAGAACCGAGGTGTGCCCCCGGCTGAAGTCACGAAGCGGCTGATCATCCGGGGGCTCGTGCTCATCGGCGTGGACGCCGTGATCATGGGTCTGCCTCGGGCGCTGATGGGCTTCTATTCGTTCATGGTGCTGAGCTCGATCGGCGTCGGCGTCATTGCCGCGGCGCTGCTGAGGAACGTGGCTACCAAATGGCTGTTGGCCGCCGCGCTCGGAGTGCTCGTGCTACATCCACTACTCGATGTATCTGCACTGCCGACCGCCTTGCGTGCAGTGATTTACGAGCCGGTTCGCTCCGGCGCGTTCCGTTCGATGTATCCCGTGATCCCGTGGATCGGCATGATCCTGCTGGGTCTCGTGGTCGGGCGCGACGCACTCACGCGGGAACGACCCGTCCGCCGATGGCTTGCGCTAGCAGCCGTAAGCCTCGGCGCATTTCTAGTCGTCCGCCTCGCGGGTTCCTATGGCAACGCGTATTCCTACACGAGCATCGCCAGCCGCGACTTCTGGATTTTCGCGAAATACCCGCCCGATCTCGCATTTCTTACGTGGTCGTGCGCGTGCATATTCCTGTCGCTTGCCGTGCTCGCGACGCTCGCGCCCCGCGAGACACCGCGGTGGCTGCGGCCTTTCGAGGTGTTCGGACGTGTGCCGTTCTTCTTCTATGTGGTGCACTTCTACGTGCTGGGTGTAGTGCAGGCCGTTTTGCGGACGCGCCTCGGTCTCGTTGAAACGTATGTTATATGGCTGGCCCTGCTGCTCGTGATGGCGTGGCCGTGCATTTGGTACTACCGCATCAAGCGCGATCGGCCCAACGTCATCACACGCTACTTCTAAGGGGCGGGCGGGCAGAGCTGTCTGGCTGTCGCCTGCACAGGCTGCGGGTGCCAACCAGTGGTGACTTGCCTCCGAAGGAGGACTGACCTACCATCGCAACGACGCACAAGTGCGCACTTCTGCGCAAAAGTACGGTCGATGTCCAAGGTTACGGTCCTGCGCAGAAAAAAGCCCAAAACTCGGAAGGTGTCGAAGGTCCGGATGACCTCGACGCCACCGAAAGCCTCGAAGAAGAATCGGCCCTACACTGATATCAAGCCGAAATCACCCGTTGCGTCGTTGGACCGCACGGGCTCATTGGATACAGACAACCGCTATCCCTTGACTGCGGTCACTCCGGTAGTGGGAATGTCGGCGGGCTTTGTGAAAAAAGTCGTCGGCAAGAAGCGCACGCTGTCGCGCGCTGACGTAATCGCTTTGCTGGACCAGGACGCATTCAGCGAAACTTTCGTCCCGCGGAGCAAGATCCTGGCGTATCTGGATAGAACCGCCAATCTCTCGCAGATCATTGCGGATGACGTGACGCCGACTGTCCGCCAGGTCCAGTATCGTCTTTATCAAGGCAACGCGCTTCAGCTCGTCCATACTACAACTCCTGCAACCATTCGATGCATCGTTACATCGACGCCCTACTGGGCCATGCGGTTGTACGAAGACATGCAGCGGGTCCAATGGGCAGACGGGGAATATTGCGCGTACGGGATGGAGCAAACGCCGGAAGGTTTTGTTCGCCACTCGGCTGAGATGATCTTCGCGCTGTCCAATGTGTTGACGAAAGACGGCTCGATCTGGTGGAACGTCATGGACACGTTCAATACGCGAACCCAAGTCCGGGAAAACGCGGCAGAAGCATTGCGTGCCATGCAGGGAAAAGAGACGCGCGGCTGGAAGGAGTACGAATGCCGTCGCTATAGCGCAGGACATTCCTTTTTGAAGGATGGGGAACAATGCTTGATCCCATTCTCCATCGCCCAGCGCGTGAGCCGCATGGGCCTGTATGTCAAAAGTACTATCAGTTGGGCCAAGACGAGCTCGTTGCCGGAGCCCCAGGAATCGCGAGTCAGTCGCAACGTGGAATACGTTCTGCATATTGCCCGGCAGCGAACGCCGTACTTCTCGAAAGAGGCTTTCCGAACCACTGTGCCCAAGTTAGGTGGACGCAATCCCTCTTTGGAGCCAAACAAGCTGTCAGATAGTTGGATACTGCCTACTTCCGCCGGCCGCGACGGCCACGGAGCTCAATTTCCTTTGTCGCTTCCTGGCAGATGCATTGCGGTGTCAACTGAGCCGGATGATTACGTCCTGGATCCCTTTTGTGGTGCGGGAACCGCGGGTGTCGCCGCGCTTGCGTTGGGACGCAAATTTGTCGGTTTCGATATGAGCCAGACCTATCTGACAGTCGCGCGTTGCCGCTTGGAAGCCGCCTCACGAGGGGAGCTCATTGAGGACGAAACTCTGGAACCAGTCGCTCCAGGCTGCGTAGCGCCACAACCGCAGCCTGAAGGTTTGCGAGCGGTAGCTTGACCTCGAAAACCTCGACGTCCAGGAAGGATTTGCGTCGCGAGGCTTGAGCACGGGTGGCCTGCTCATCCGTAGTGAAGAAGACGAAGAATTTTTGTGAAGCACGAGCGCAATAGATGTGCGCCTGGTAATAGTCGGCCGCTGACACCCCATCCAGCTTGTATTTGACGTCACCCACCAGTAAGAGCCGCTCGTCTTTCGAAATGACGATATCCGGCTCAAGTGACACTCCGCCTTCCCGGAAGAGCGACATTGGGGGGAAAAAGCTCTTTCGAACTCTTAGACCTTTGGTTTGATAACCCAGCTTCAACTGATGGCGAACGTATGCTTCAAAGATGCTTGCCGAATTGAACAATACAGGCTCTGCTCGCACCTCTTCCGCGCTGCCTTGTTTGAAACCCGACTCGCCAAGCAGGATGAGGGCGAGGCGCAGCGCTGCCGCATAGTAACCTCTTGCGCCATCATACTGGCCTGACGACATTCGCTGCTTTACCTTGTCTATGAGCTCACCACCGAGAGCGCCGGCGGCAAGCTTGCGCGAAAAATCCAACAAAAAACTGCGATCTTGCCTGTCCAGGAGGTTGGCGTGCCGCCGCAAAGCGATCTGCGCCGCCGCCGCCAGCACCCGGTTTTCCGGGACATCGGTAGTGCGAGTTCTGCGGGAGAAAACGAAGGGCTTTTCGTTGTTTTGTGCCAGCCTCAGGGCCGTCGAAAGAACATCGAGCTCTCCGCCCGCCACTTCCGCGACCTCTTGCCGGCGCTGCCAGGCAAACCGCAGGCTACCCGACTCAACTGCGAGCAAGCTCTTGACGAACGGTCTTGCGACCAGGGCGGCCAACGATGCATCTTCGGTGAAAGAGTAGCCGACGAGTTTGTCGTCTCGAGTGTCGAGTGCTGCGTTGGTTGCTTCCGATTCAACCAGCATCCGGATGAAGTTTGCATTGCCAACCCTCGGGCGCAGCTGCAAGGTATCCCCGTTTTTGAGCGGTATGCTGCCGACCAGCGTATCGACCTCCAGACCGACACGATTCGCTTTGTAGAACGGTCGTATCTGCGCCGGCAGTCCTTTCGGCAGCCATGCGAGATCGAATCCGGGTAACTCGGTCGCTGCGCACTCGCGGACATCCCACAACACGCTGGACCTCTCAGGAAAGAAGTTCTTCAGCGAGCAAATCGAGCTCCATCAGTTCGGTAGGCCGGTGTCGAAAGTGCTTCTGCAGCACGGGCCGTATGAACGCAAGGTAGTATGTCCGCAGGTTATCGTCTTTTCGGAGCCGCGCGAAATAACCGTGGCCCAGCGGGTATTTTTCCTGGATGCCCGCGAAAAATTCGCAGATCGCATCTACGTTTTTTTCAGCGATTTGCCTATGAACCAGCATTTCCCGAAGATCCTCGACCCGGGGAGGGAACTCCACGCTGGCAACGCGACCCAGCAACGCGTCATCAACCTCTTCGGTTGAGTTGTCCAGTGTGTTCATCGTCAGGACGAAAATCGTCTCGGGTGATATCGTCAAGGATGTGTCATTGCGCAGCGTGATCGGAAATTTGTCGCCGCGGTAAGCGTCTTCGAGCAAGGAGAAGACCTCACCCAAAGCCTGGGAAAGCTGCGTACGGTTGGCTTCTTCGAGCACAATAACCGGTGCGTTTGCTCGAATGGCTGTTGTGAGCGGGCCTTCCTGCCAACCGAACCCTCCCTTGCCGTCTGATTTCAATCCCACCATCAGATTCTCATATCCCCACCCGTCATGAATCTGGATGACAACAGGAGCGGAATTACCGAATAGCTCCGTTACCGCTCTTGTCTTGCCAGTTCTTGGGGGGCCGTACAATAAAATTGCTTTCGACAACTGCACGGCCTGCCGCAGTTGTTCGCGTGGATCTCCCGAAATCCAACGCGACCCGGTAGAGCGGGTGCGAATGGCTGCCAGACGTCGCTGGTACGTTTTGTCGTCCAGCTTGAAGATTCTGTCTTCTCTGGCTTCAGAGTTGCCAGAAACAGCATCCTCAACGAGAGCGCGCAACTCGTCTGCAGCAACGACCTTGCTATCGAAGCCAGGCTGGAAATCCACGTCCGGGACGAAGATGACCGTCTGTTCTTCGGCGTCGATCTTGAGTCCGGCCAGCATCGACCGAACGAGATAGCCGATCGCGTCAGCTTCCTCGGCGGGTACGGGCGTGGTCCGACCATACCACGTTGCCCAGGCACGAATAGGTATCGCCACGCGCTGCGTGTCTGCTTTCGCAAAGCCGTCTTTATTGATGCCCAAGCCTTGCGGATAGCCGGGTTGCGCCGATACGTTCCACGACCCGTTCGGGTCCTTGTCAATCCGCAGGAAGGCTCTCGGGTCAAAGCCAACCGTGCCGTCGTGGAATTTCTTGATGTTCGTTTGAATACCCGTCCGAGGCGCGTCCCGTCCCATGGTCAAATCTGACCGAGTCGCCGCAAACGGCACGAAATACTCTTTCGCGTGATCGGACGCACCGTAGGCAAACAACCTCTCCACAGCGCCCAACGGATTGTTCGTGTCAACGAGCACAGAGTGTTCACGCTCAAATCCCATTTGCTTGAGAGTCAGCCATACCTTCAGCATGGCATCGGCCGTACCGCGCAAAGAGACGAGTGCGTGCTTTAACGCGTCAACAGAAACGAATCTTTCGGATGCCATCAAAACTTCCTTTTAAATTGTTGAGGGCTCTGTGCATTTCCGATAATTGTAGGGTTATTCGGCAATTCTACCCTGGTGATGCAGTCTCTCAACCTGGGCCTGGATACCCCCAAAAATGGCATCACTCACGAATTGCGGGAATCCCGCGGGTAGTTTCTTGGCCACCGCCTCGATGGCCATGGGCGCCTGAGCGATGAATCGTTGGATGACGGATTCGAAGCTCTCGCCCACACCGTTGACTTTGGCAACCTCGTTCCAGTGGCGCCGTTGAATAGTGGCCATTTTGTAGTGTGCATTGTTGGTACGCACGGCCATTGCCAACTTCACTTTCTGCCACTGAAATTGCTTTGGACCGTTTCCGATGGCCGGCCAAGCTGACATGATGTCGTACAAAGGTGTTAGTTTGTAGCGTCCACGAGTCTCGAGAAAGAGACTGAAGTTCTTCGCATGACCGTCAGGTGCTGCTAACAGCCAGAAGAGCAATTGCGTCGCGAGGAATTGTTGGCGATCCGCCTCTGGCGTATCGCTGCCTCTGAGTATGCCGAGGATGTCCCGCATACCAGGACCTCCCTTGTCTTCGTATTTCTTTTCGCTCGGCAGGCCGGAAGCCTGACAAAAATCCTCCTGCGGCAGACGGGCCCACCAGGCGTTGTCGATCAACCGTCGATCAAAACGTTCGACGACCAGCACCTTGTGCCGCCCGAAAGTCGCGATCCGACATCCCGCCACCGGCAGTCCAAACTCACCAGCGAGCTGGGCGCACAACCACTCGTTCTCTACCGAGGTTGTGAAATCCGCACGCATTCCCCCAACCTCGCCCATGGGGAGCTTGAGGATGTGCGTCGTGGGAGTAGGGCCGAGGGGCTTGCACCATTGGTTATGGTGCCACAACAACGCAGTTTTCTCCTGGGCGCCGGCAATAGAGATACGAAGGTCCTCGTCCTCCCTGATCCCCGGTGCAGGCTCTGTGATGGTCTGATCCAGGATTCGCTCGACCTGGGCATCCGTCAGTGGGTCTGCCTCAATGCGGCGGACATCCGCTGGACCTACGTCCGGTGGGAGCAACTGGACGGCCCCCACGCAGTCCCGGCCGATCTTCTCCAAGAGATCTATGGCGTGCGTTCCGGAGCTGAATTTGTGCGACAGGCGCTTACGAATATCAGAGCTATCCGGCAGCAGATTGTCGAAGAAGGACTCGACACGCGGGCCCGTCAGACGCTCAGTGCCCTGCTCAAGCGGCAATGAAAGAGACAACGGCCTTCGGAGAGGATTCGTCAGCCACTGCTCATCGTATTGGAAGGCATGTCCCCCGTGCGGTGAGAACTGCCACTCTCCGACCCGTTCGCCATTCATCCAGACCGTCAGCGTTCGGTGCTGCGAAGGCCGACCGGCCATTTACCAGTTTTCCTTGGAGGAGCTTGTGGTGGTACGAGGTTTGATCACCAGCTCCATGCCCATGGCCATCAGGATGGTGAGAAGCTGGTCCGTCGTGATTTTCTCCGGATGTGACTCAATGGCTGAGATTCGTTCTTGGGACAACCCCACACGACTCCCGAACTCGGATTGATTGAACCCCAGAGCACGCCTCAATTGACGAAGGGCTACTCGGAGCTGCTCTGGGGTCCTGATGTGGTAGTCCATGCGCGAGTATTCGTGATTAAGAATATAATTACGATATTCTCAATTGCAAATATAATCAAATTATTCGCGATGGAGAATATCGTGAGAATATTTTCCGCCTAGAATATCTCCATCACAACGAGAGGAACGGCGAGGACACCCGAATGGCGATTTTCAATCGGATCTCGCGGCGGCACTTGCTGGCGGAAGCCTCAGGGTTGTTTGCCACCGCTGCATTGGTCGGCCGCACAGGCCACTGCTTGGCAGCCGAGTCCTCCTCTGCGAAACCGCAGGAAATGGATCTACTCAATCTGTCCGCGGTTGATGCCGTGAACTCAATGGTCCACGGAGAGCTCACCGCGGAGCGGTACGCCTCCGCTTTGCTCGCGCGTTGCGAGGCGGGAGCCAGTCTCAATGCCTTCATCACTTTGGAACCGCAGCGCGTGCTCGAAGCCGCACGGGCATGCGATCTCAAGCGGCGCAGCGGTGCGGCCTTGGGGCTGCTGCATGGCCTTCCCATCCCGGTCAAGGACAGTATCAACACCGCTGATTTTCCGACGACAGGTGGCACACCGGCCCTGCGTCACTTTCGGCCGGGCGAGGACGCGCCGGTCGTTCATTCGTTACGAGCAGCAGGCGCGATCGTCCTCGGGAAGACCAACCTGCACGAGCTCTCCTACGGCTATACCAGCAATAACCACGCATACGGAGCCGTCCACAATCCGTATGACCCGACGCGCAATCCAGGAGGGAGCAGCGGCGGAACCGCTGCGGCGATTGCCTACCGCATGGCGCCACTCGGCGTCGCGGAAGACACTGAAGGCTCCATCCGCGTACCGGCGGCGCTCTGCGGGATCGCCGGGTTTCGCCCGACTACCTACCGATATTCCACAAAAGGCGCGGTGCCAATTACGCCGCTCTTCGACCAGGTCGGCCCTCATGCCCGCTCTGTGGCCGATCTGCTGTTGTTCGATTCGGCCGTCGCCGGTGATACGTCACCGACCCGGCAGACTTCACTCAAGGGCGTGCGGCTCGGTGTCGTCCGCTCGTACTGGTTTACCGATCTGGATCCTGAAACGGAACGGATCACGGAGGGGGCACTGCAAAAGTTGCGCGCGGCAGGTGTTGAGTTGATAGAGGGGGATCTGCCCGAGCTTGCGAAGCTCGTTTCACTGACAACAGACCAGATTCAGAATCACGACGTCAAGCCAGCTCTGACGCGGTACCTGGCCCAATACAAGGCCGGGGTTGGTTTCGACACCGTGCTCGCCAGCGCGAGTCCCGACATACGACTGATAATCGGGGCCACACTCCCGGGCGGATCCAGCTTCGTAAGTGACGCACAGTATCGAGCCGCGGTCGACGTACATTTGCCCGCCTTAAGATCTCTCTACCGCGACTACTTCGCACGCGCGGGTGTTCAAGCGATTGTTTTTCCGACCACCATTCTGCCCGCCCCGAAAATCGGTGCGGAGAACACGGACGTCGAAGTGCGCGGGCGCAAGATGGCGTTCGACGTGGCCATTGCCCGCAACATCGCTCCAGGGAGTACCGCCGGGTTGCCCGGCTTGGTGTTGCCTGCGGGGTTGAGTTCGGACGGGCTTCCTGTTGCGCTTGAGTTCGATGGCCCTGCGGGTAGCGATCGCGCGTTGCTGCAGCTTGGTCTCGGTCTCGAAAAAGTGCTCGGACCATTGCCGGGCCCGAAGCCTTAGGCCGGCAGGCCCCCACGCAGGCGATTCCAACCCCACCTTGCTGCCGGTCCGGCGTACTTCAGGACGTCTATCCAGGGTCGTGTTTCTGAGACATTCCCAGGGTCTCCAACTGTTGATAGGTTAGCGGGCGGTTGCACGCATCACACGCCTCGCGCTGATGATTTATCCACTATGGGCCAGGCGCGCCGTGATTCGGGCAATCGGAAGCAGGGGAACTGATGAGCGAAGACTGGGCGAAGTGGGAAAAACAGGTAGTCGGCGGAACCTTTCCGCTGCGCCGTTCGCTGCGCTCGTCCGCTCACAGCGCAGTATTCCTTACCGAACACGGTGCAGGGGTTCCCTCCGACGCCCTGTTGAAGCTGGTCCCTGCCATTCCAACACTCAAGGAGGCACAGATGTCGCAATGGTCGGCAGCGGCCGGCCTGTCGCACCCTTGCCTGGTCCAACTTCTCGAGACGGGCCATTGCCAGCTTGGAGGGTTGCAATTTCTGTTTGTCGTGATGGAGTACGCCGAGTGGACACTCGCGGAGATCCTGAGCCGGCGCGCCCTTAGCGCGGACGAGCTCAGAAAAGTGCTGCGGCCTGTCCTGGGCGCTTTGTCCTTCCTGCACCGCAGGAACCTGGTGCAGGGAGACCTGACACCCTCCAGCGTTCTGATTGTCAATAAGCGGGCGAAGCTGGCGAGTGACGCCATCCGGCCGGCCGGCGAGTCCAGCGCGAGCCTCGCTTCCGCATCGGTGTACGACCCTCCCGAATCGCGTGATGGCAGCTACACCACTGCCGGTGATATCTGGTGTCTTGGCGTGATCATGGTCGAAGCCCTCACGCGGCAACAGCCGACCTGGTGTGAACCGGGTGGGGCAGTCGTGCTGCCGGCTGGGCTTCCTTCAGCGTTTGCATTCATCATCCGGCGCTGTTTGAATCACGATCCGGCGAAGCGACCCACGGTCAATGAGCTCGAAACCCACATCAATCCGGCGCCAATTGTGGTTCCAAAGTTGGTGGTTCCGACATTGACAGCCGCTCCCGAAAGGCCGGTGGCGGATGTTGAGCCGGATTCCGAACGCGTCGCACGGATGGAGCGGCAGTTGGTGATCCCTGCGTTGCAGTTTTACAGACCGCGCTTACTTTTCCCCGTCGCCGTCGTGGTCGGCGCCCTGGCGATCGCTGCTTGGACGATGCCGGAGTTGCCGGCGGATCGCGGCGGGGGCCAGGCAGTGATTGTGCCTGCGGTGGCTGTAGTAGCAGCATCTGGCCCAGCGCTTGCGTCTATGTCTGCGCCGGCGTTTGCATCCGCGCCTGCGTTTGCATCCGCGCCTGCGCCTGCATCCACGCCTGCGCCTGCGCCTGCATCCACGCCTGCGCCTGCGCCTGCATCCACGCCTGCGCCTGCGCCTGCATCCACGCCTGCGCCTGCGCCTGCATCCACGCCTGCGCCTGCGCCTGCACTTGCATCTGCTCCTGCTCCCGCCGCCGCCCCCGGCCCGCAGCTCCCGCAGTCAGAAGCCGTGGTCGCCGACGCCGTATCCGTACTCCACGAAGAGCTACCCGACGTTCCACAACGAGCGATGGAGACGATTCGCGGCCGCATCCTGTTCGCGGTTCGCGTGACGATCAGCAACTCGGGGGAAGTCGTTCACGCGACTGCCGAACGAACGAGGTCGAGCAAGTACCTGGCACGGCTGGCCACGGAAGCAGCGACCAAATGGAGATTTCCGCCCACCGACGACCGCGGGTCGCGAAGGCGGCTATTGCGTTTTGAGTTCACCCGCCAAGGCGTTACCGCTCACGCCATTTGAAACTGCGGCATCGAGCCGCGGCGTTCATGCCCGTTGAAGACCGCCTCCCGTCGCCCTCGTTGACCCTCAATCCGCCGCGCCGCAGCAGCGGAATGCGCCCGCCGGCGCACCTGCGACTCCATATGTACAAGCACGGATAGCAACCGAAGTCCGGAATCGGCAACGCTATGGGTCAGTCTTCCCAACATAACTCGGGCAAACCCGGGAGGGCCCATGAAATCTCACTTTTCGCCACGGGCGTTCTGGAAGTTTTCGGCTCCGATTAGCTCCGGGGTGCTCGGCGCAATACTGCTCGCACCTGCCGCCTCCGCGGCCGGCACAACATGGTGGGTGAGCAACCAGGGCAAAGACAGCGCCTCGTGCGGGAACAGGGCCACTCCATGCCGATCCATCAGCGCAGCCATAGACAAAGCTGCTAACGGCGATGTGATCGGGGTCGGGGCCGGTCTGTACGGCGATCTGAACGGCGACGGCGAATTTACAGCTCCTGGGGAAGAGCACTACGGCACCGATAGTACCGGCCGAACGTGCATTGTCTGTGTGGACAAAGCAATCAAGATCCTCTCGCTGCACGGCGCTGATGAAACAGTTATCGATGCCGGGAACGGCGGGCGCCCGGATCCCAACTCTCCTGTGGGAATGGTGAACAATGTCGTGGGCATCGCGAGCTCGGGTGTGACACTGGGAGGCGACGGGGCTGGCTTTTCAATCACCGGAAGCGGTGCTGATGGCGTGCACGTCGAATCCACAGCCTCCTCTGGAGCGATCATTGGAAATATCGCCCACGGTAACCCCGGTACGGGCTTTGCGGTGGAAGTGGTGGACGAGACGCCTCCGCCTTTTCCGATTCCAACGCAGAGGTTCATTCTGAGAGGCAACTCTTCACTCCACAACGGCTTTGGCTTCAATGTCAGTCACGACGAAATGCGCGGCATCGGCGAGTTCGTCATCCTGACTGGCAACACCGTCGCTGGCAATTCGGCCGTCGGGATCGCCTCGTTCGGGTTCAGCTTTCACACGCAGATTGTCGGCAATGTCCTCACTCATAACGGTACTGCGATTCAACTGTCGGGAAGCGACTTCCAGGTTAGTGGTAATACGCTGGTCGCCAATCGCGGTCCCGGCATCCTCATCAACGGCGGGCGGCCGACCAACTTCGTGCGAGTCACGGACAACACCATCGTCGGTAATATGGGCGCGGGCCTCTACCTGATCGGTGCGACCAGCGACATGACTGTCAGGGGCAACAACATTTACGGCAATGCCAGTGCGCCGTCTTCACAGGTGCCTGGGATCGATGCCTTGAATTGCGGAATAGCCAACGTCGATCTCGAGGAGCCGCTGGATGCCACGAACAACTACTGGGGCAGCACAACGGGCCCCGGCACCGATCCGGCCGACAACGCCGGCAAGGGTTGCGATTTCTTCAGCGGCAAGACCACAGTGAAGCCGTTTGCCACCGCACCTTTCGCTTTTCGTCCCTGAAGGATCGTGACCGTCCGGGTGTCTAAACCACGTGCGGCTCCCCAATCGTTGTGCTTCCCAAGTCGCATGTGCGATGAGCGCCTGATGCCTCGGGAGAAGTGCCGCTATGATGCTCCATCGTTGCCCCAGCCTACTGCGCGGTCCAGCGACCGCTGCCGTGTGTCTGCTTGCCTTCATCCTTCCGCCGGCGGCCCACGCAGCGGTCGAGTTTGTCACCGCAGTGGGTCAATGCTCGAAAGTCGACACAATCGGCGACGGGAAGGACGCCACAATTCAGGCTGGCGGTGACGTCCGCCTCGAAGTGTGGGGCGACGGAATCGACGTGAATCCGGCGGTACGAGTTGCTGTCGACTCCGGCGGAGGCACCGTGACGGCACGTATCGTGAAGGCGCATGGTGGCGGTGAAAACCGTTGCGGCTTCGTCAAGGGCTCTGTGGAAGTGGCGCTGGATTCACCGGAAGATCTGACCGCCTCCATCCAGCGCTCGCTGTTCTTCCGTATGCCGCTCGGCGACGAATCGCGGCTGCAGACGAAGGTGGTGCCGTTCAACAAGCCCTCCTGGGTCTGGAACACGCCCCAACAGAATCCGGTTAATTGCCTGACGAAAGGCATCGGCGCAATCCAGGTGTTGAGTCAGAATAAGCTGCTCGACATCCAGGTGCCACCGGGCAGTGCCACTGATCAAACCAACTGTACGGTGACGGTATTCACGCACGCGACGCCCGATCCACCCTATGGGGAGGTCGACATTTCGAAGCAGAGGACATTCGCGCTGAGCGGACTGCCGACGAATCTGCTCAACGTAACTGCCAGCTCCCTGAACTTCACCATTCCGGCCATTGAGCAGCCGCAATTCACACTCAACATTGCCAATGTCCGGGGAATCACCGCGGACCAGGATCGGACGCTGACCCTTTCCGTGCCGAACGGGCGCAATGACACACTCCACGTCGTAATGCATCCGGGTCCGGTGAACGGGTTCACGCAGGCGGCGCGTTGTGCGAATGCGGCCACAGGCACGACGATCAACGTGGACGATACCTTCCAGTGCGAAATCAGGTTGGCCGTGGCGCCGACGAACGGCCAGCTCATCACGTTTGAGGTCGTCGACCGGCTCTGCGTGGCGGCTGGCGCAAGCAGTGTCAACTACAAGCCCCAGATCGGCGTCGGAACGACCACGGTGTCAGGCTCGGGTACGATCTTCCAGATTCCGCTGCGAGCGCTCGGCGGTACGGCCTCAGCGGGCACGCCGTGCGCTTCGGACACTGGGGTCGCTCACCTGGTCAAGATCTGGATCGGCCTGCGCGACACCGAGTCGGGGCTGGATTTCACCCAGGCACAGATCCGCATCCGCTCCATCAAATAGCATACCGGTCGAATAGAGCGCCGGGCCGGATCGCCCGTCCGGCCCGGCCCTAAAGCCGGGCCATGGTGTCCTCAACGACGCGCGCGAGCAGCTTGGGATCGCGAGGGTCCGGCAAGCGCAGATCGCCGGCCTGCGGGTGGAAGTATTTCGATTTACTTCCCAGGATCCGCGCGCTGTTGTCAATGCTGCCCACTGGCTCAATGAACTTGTTCCATAGGTCCAGCAGGCGTTGCAGCGTCTCAGGTCGAAACACACGGGTATCGGTATCGATTTTGCCGGGAATCCGCGGCGTCACCAGAATCAGTGCCGCATCCCGCCGCTCCGTTGCCGTGCGCGAGCGAAACAGGGAGTTGACCAAGGGAACATCACCGAGCCCCGGGGTCTTGGAGCCGCTGCCCACATTGACTCCTTCATACAGGCTCGAGAGGATCATCGTCTTGCCGAATTCAACCTCGATCGTGGCACCGACCGATTGCTTGAATGTAGTCAGCGATTGTTGAAAGGAACCGTTGGTTTCCTGCTCGACGAATGAGCGCGTGGTCTCGATGCGGAACTTGGCTTTCTCGTTGGTGATCGATTCCGGCGTGATCTTGACGGCCGTGCCGATGTCAATCGGCTGCAGCGAGCCGAGGTTGATGCCGCTAACACCGACTGTGACGTTGCGCCCGACGAAGAATTCTGAAGGCTGCCCCACTGAAGCCACCAACGACGGACGTGCAATCACCTCGTAGTAGTCGTCGCGTGTGTTGAACAGGTTGAGACTGTAGGTGACCTGCGGTACGGACAGGGTTGTTGTCAGCGACAACTGTGTGGTTGGTTGCGACTGCGTGGTAGCGCTCTGGCGGACCGCCAGGCGTTGCCCGCTGAATTGCAGCGACAGCCCGTCGAGCAAATTGATGCCCGTGTTGCGCGTCGTGCCGTTCTGACTCAGGAGCAGGGTAACCTCCACCATGACTTGACCGGGCACGCTGGGATCAGCTGGGATTGCGGCAGCGGGTGGCGTAGGCGTTAGTTGTGCTTCCACGGCCGCTGTGCGTAGGAGTTGCTCGAGCCTCGGCTGTTGCGCGTGAAACTCACGGGCTGTGACCGGAGTCTGTGCGGCGCGTGCGCGCAGTGCCTGTAGCGCCGGTGCATCGCCCCGCGCGGCTGCAAGAAACGCCGCTGTGCGCATAACCAAGGGATCATCGGGCGACAGTGCAAGCGCGTGTTCGCCCGCCCGAACGGCGACCTCGAGATCACCGCCGTAATAAGCTGCTGCAGCCAGCCCCACGAATGCGGCAGGGTTCTGCGGATCACTCTCAATCGCGGCCGTAAACTGTTCCGCAGCGTTGGTGTACTCGCCTCGCCGGAGATTGGAGAGGCCTGCAAAGTAGTGCGCCCAGTAGTAGCCCGGCGCGAACCGAACAGCTGCGTCATAACCAACGGCTGCAAGATCATGCTGTTGCGGAGTATCCCCCCCGAGATCGTAGGCCAAACCATTGAGGAGATGGAGGTAGCCGTTTTGCGGCTGCGCCCGCAGCCGTTCCGCGAGACTGGTCTGCGCCTGCACTGCCCGGCCGCCCGCCAGGTCTCGTAGTATGCGCTGTGACGCAAGCGCATCGGGGGCAACCCACGGCTCCCCTCGCTGAGGCGCGGTCGAGCATCCCGCCAGGATTGCCACGACCGCGGTGGCCACAGTGATCGGCAGTCTTGCGCGCGCTACGAGCTGCACCCTGTCGCCGTGGTCGAGTCTCATCATGTTCTCCCGCTGCAATTCGCAATAGAGACGATCATCCAGACAGGGCTGGTCTAAATGTTGAGCTCGCAGAGGAGGCTGGATGTCAGTCCGGCACTGAGTAACGCGGCGCGAAGTTTGGCGAGCGCGTACTTACGGCGGCTCAGAAATGTGTCGCAAGGGACGGCGGCACGATTGGCCATCGAGGCGATGTCACCACCCTCCTGCCACAATGCGATCGCCTCGCGCTGCGCGGTTGGCAGTCCTGCCAGAACCCGGCCCAAATGTCGGGCAACCACTTCGCGTTGGACGCTGAGCAGCGGGTCGTGCGCCGCTTCGCCACTCTCCGCTGCGCGTTCCAGGTCCTTGGCTTCCAGCCGCACGGTGCGCGTCTCGAAATGCTGTCTGCGGTAGCCATCAATGAACGCGTTACGGGCAATCGTGAACAGGGCGGCCCGGAAATCCTGGGTGTCCGCTGGAAGCGGCCGACCGGCTGCACTGAGGTCGAGAACTTTGAGCCAGGCGAGCTGCGCAACGTCCTCGGCGATCGCAGGATTGCGGGCGGTCCGCACCAGGTAGGCCAGCAAGGATGGGTTATGCAGTGCAAAAAGAGCGCCCACCAGCTCGAACGATGAACCAACGGCTGACATACGTTTCTCTCCCCCTGGGGTTCAAACCGATGCGTGCTGACACCGCCGGTGGATGAGGCAGGTAAATCGGGGCCGGCGTCCTGAGCTGCGGTTGAGGGATTCTTCAAGCTTTTCTTTTGTCAGGCGCATCAATGATTTGAGTCGCCCCGACAGCGCCGCTATGATCACTTGAGAAAAGATAAGAAGGCCCCCCATGCCTGGCGCCTCACGCCCGGTCGGCCGCTACCGGATCGCGGAATGGCTGGTCGACCCCGCTCTCGATACCGTTTCGCGCGGTAACGAGACCGTTAAGCTGGAACCGAAGACCATGGCCGTGCTCGTCTACCTTGCCGACCATGCGTCCGAGGTTGTCACCCAGAATGATCTCGACGCCGCGGTATGGGCCGAAGTGGTCGTCAGCCCGCAATCCGTCTATCAGTCGATTGCTCAATTGCGTCGCGTGTTTGGGGATGATGCTCGCGAACCACGCTATATCGCGACCGTGCCCCGAAAGGGGTATCGACTCATCGCATCGGTGGAGCGCGTTGCGCTAGCGTCTGAATCGCCAAGAGCGCAGGACTCCGGGATTCCCCTTGCGGCACCCGCACCCGCACCCGAGCGGTCGGTGCCCGCTGTTGGCAACAACATCAGACCCTCCCGCCTGGTGAAGCGCTGGCCACTGATCGTCGCCGGCGCGGCGGCAACAGTTGCGTGTGCCGGTGTCCTCTGGGCTGTTCTACGGCCTTACGAAGACACATCCCCGATCCGCATCGCGGTATTGCCGTTCCAGGACCTCAGCCCCAAACATGACAATGTGCCCTTCTGCGACGGTCTGACGGATGAGCTGATGAGCTCACTGGGTCGCCTGCCGGAGCTTCGGGTCACGGGACGGACATCCGCATTCCTGTTTCGCGACCCCAAGGGCGACTCGAAGGAGATTGGTGCGAAACTCGCCGTGTCGCGGCTTCTCGAGGGTTCGGTGCGACGTGATGGATCGAGAATGCGTGTCACAGCCGAGCTGGTCGATGCCGCAAAGGGCGTGCAGCTCTGGTCGCAATCATTCGACCGGGCCGTTGGCGAGACACTCTATGTTCAGGAGCAGATTGCACACGACGTCGTGGCGGCGCTGAATCTGCGCCTCTCGACCACCAGTAAACAACGGTTGGCGCAGCAGCCGTCCGCAAACGTGGGTGCCTACGAGTTATATCTGCTCGGCCGCTATCAACAGCTGCAACGAACGCCAACTGCTCTGGAGCGCGCGGTTTCGTATCACACTCAAGCGATTGCGCTCGATCCCAAATTTTCGCTTGCGTATGCCGGACGGGCGGACGCTTACATGGCCGGTTACTACTATCAGAATCGGAGTCTCGAGCAGACTGCCGCGCTCGTCGAACCGTCAGTGCAACAGGCACTTGCGCTGGATCCAGGGCTTGCTGAAGCCTACGCGGCGCGCGCGGTGCTGCGCACGGAGCAGTGGCGCCTCGACGAGGCGATAAGCGATCTCGAGAAGGCAGCCGCGCTTCGGCCCAACTATGCGGAAGCACTGATTCGGCTGGGTGGCGCCTATGAATACCGTGGCGAGCCGCGAGAGGCTCTCGCAGTCTATCGAGAGGCGGCAGAGCTCGACCCCCTGCACGTTGTCTTGCATATTCGCCGCTGTCTCGTGCAACAGAATCTCGGTCATTACGTCGATGCGGCCAGAGCATGCGCCCGCGCGACCGATCTGCAACCCGGAAACCCGAATCCATACTGGACGACGGGCCTTTTGGAGTTATCGCAAGGCTCGCTCGACGAGGCGATCGGTAACTATCGCAAGGCTCTCGCAAAGGCTCCGTGGCGTACGGACCTGCTGACTCAGCTCGGCTGGTTGCTGCTCGATGTTGGATTGCCGGAAGAGGCGCGCAAGGCGTATGACACGAGTCTGCGTCAACAGGGTGCCGACCCGGTTTCCCTTGGCCTCGAGCGGGCGGAGTTTTTTGTCGCCACGGGGTCGCCGAGCGATCTGGATCACTATCTCAAAGGAATAGAGCTGGGTAATACGGAAGATGCGCAGCCGCTGCTGCAAGCGGCGCTTCTGGAGTTGGTCGCCGACAACACCTCGCAAAGCCAGGACCTCGTATCGCGTGCTACGTCAAAAATTCATGGTGACGACCCGTTGTTATTTCAGAACGTTTGGGAAACCCGTTGGGGTCGAGCACCTGAAATCATCCTTGCGCTCACAGCGCGGGCCACAGGTGATAGCGAAGGGGCTGAGCGCTATCTGGATCAGCTCGATCTGTGGCTCGAATATGTCGTTCGCGAGGGACATGTTTGGGCCGGGGAGCGTTACCTCCGAGCAGCAACGGCGGCGCTTCGCAATGACCGGTCGAAAGCGTTGCGTGCGCTCGAGGAGGCGGTGGAACTTGGGTGGCGGCGCTCTTGGTGGCTGCGGGCGGATCCAGCCTTCCGGTCACTTCGCGACGACCCTCATTTTATTGCGCTGCTGGCGCGAATCGATGCGCTGAACGCGCCTATGCGTGCGCATATCACGACCGAATGATGCGATCGGCACAGATTCCGACCCTGAAGATAACCTCGTAGTGAGCGATGAATTGCATCCGCGTTGCGCTCGCTGCATACGTTGCTCGCCACTCTGGAGGATTTTGCTCGGACACGGGGCTGCCGCGAACAACCGGTTGCGAAAGCACCAGGGATCCGGGGAGGGGACCGAATGCACTCGAGAATACGGCATCAGTGGCGCTCACTTGACTCCATTGTGCATACAGATGATCGCAGACGTTCGGCAAATACGGCGTGGTAATGATCAGCGCGGGAGCTCGTTGTATGAGTGACGTTTGCAGATTGAGCACTGGACCGGGTCGACCATCCGATCCGACGGTCGTGCGGCCGCCGTCGGGCAGCGCGATGCTCTCGATTTGATGCACGGTCTGCGGCGGATTGACGAGCTCGATCGGCAGCTCCGCAACCCCGGCGCGATTTGAGAATCGCAACAGCACCTGGGTGCCCTTACCGAGATCCGGCACACGGACGTCGATTCGAATGCTGTCGGGCGCTGACCTGACCGGCTCGATTTCGTAAATGCACCGATAGCGAAGTTGGCCGGCGTAGCTGCACTCGAGGGTGCTGTCCGGCACTGACGGTCCGAAGCCTGTGATGTCCAGCGCCAGGCGATTGGTGGGGCCGCCCGCCCCGACGGAGCGCTCGACGGGGAGTGCCGACAGACGGTTGACTGCAATGACTGCGGGCGGCCTGGCGGACGGCGTTGGTGCAATCTCACCGGCCGCGCAGGCTGCAATCAACAACCCGGTCATCTCCAACCAGGCGATAGTGCGCGCTGTCGGCATTCTGTGCGCATTCAGCCCACAACGATCGGTGGCACCAGCTCCGCAGGGGCCATACCAATCGTGAGTGCCTTGATCAATGCGAGCGCGAATGTCGGGTGCACGATGCAGACTTCACCGTCTGCAAAAGCCCCTAACGCATCAGCCACCGAGAGCTCACCAACCAAGGCGGTTCCATAGATGAGAGCAAGAACTATGAAGGCGAGGATGAGCTGCGCAGCAATAACCGCAGCTGTCCCGATTGCGGCGAGGCCGGCAACAGCCGCCGCGAGCGCCGCAGGCACCGTGACGCCGAGTGGTGCCACAACTGCTGCGAACTCCGGGCTGAGCGCCGCAAGTAACGTCAACGCCGCAGTCCAACTAGTCACGAGCTCCCCACCCACGCCCTGGATGGTGAGGCCGCGAGCGCAGTCGGCGCTCATACACACGCGTATGCCGTAAGGGATCGCGAGGTTCCCATCGCCCATTGGAATAGGTGCACCGGCGGACTCAATGCTCCACTTGGCACTCAGCAGGCATTTGGCAAACGGCCCGAGCACACCGACGGCATCGGTTAGAAACTTGAGCGCCGCCTGCAGATCCTTGACGGTGAATGTGGGTGGGGTGGTGCCCGGCTTCTCGAGGCCTGGCAGCGTGCGGTCCACAAGAGTAAAGACATTGGGGATGCCGCGAAAGGCGGCGGTTACACAGGTTACAACTTGGTGCACGACGGCCTCAGTGACCGTATGGACCACTTCAATCACACCCACAACAATGTCCGTGAAACCTTTGGCGGTGCAGACGCCGGCAGCGCAAAGATTTCTCGCGTCTCCGGCCGGCAACAGGCTGCAGCCCAGACCGGCGGCCCCGGAAGTCTCGTGATCGAAGCACTCCTGGTATTGCTTTTCCGCGGACTTCCAGATCTGAGTGACATCCGTTACGGTTGTGTTTACGTAGTCGGTTACCGTTGTCGTCGAGCAATGCGTGTTGGCAAGCTCGTTCGTTGTCTTCTGATGTGCCGCCGCGATGCGCTTGTCGGTTCCCGATTTCGACATGGCCATGTATACGGGAAAAGCTGTCGCAAAAGCCGCCCGTATCTGCATCAGGGAGCGGGCTTTCTGACGGTTGGATGCAATAGTCTTGATCAGTTTATCCGCGACACCAGCGCTCCACGCTTCCGGCTTTGCGCTGCTGCCGAATGCAACACCGTCAGAGGTCAACGTAATGGCGTCGGCGCTGCCGATGCCGATCTGCACACGTGCCAGGCGGCCGGTCATATCCGCTACGGCGAGCTTGTCAGCGGATCGTATGATCGCGGGCACTACTATGGAGCCGCTGCGCGCAACGACAACTTCACCCCAGGGACCGAGTACACCTGCGCCGCTTGCGCTCGATACGAATGAGGCGCTCGGCGGCTTGATGCCGACCGCCTTCACTTCCGCGAGGATGGCCGAAAGGCTCTTTCCTCCCGGCGCCTGAGCCAGGGCCGCGCGAATCAGGTTTGGCAGTGCGCTCGCGCCGGCGAGCGCTCCGGCCCCGAGCAGCAGGTTGCGGCGTGATGTGACCGAAGATCTACCGTTCATCTGTATTCTCCCGAGCACGGTTTGACTGGCGCAATGAGGGCAGCAGAGGATGCGTATGGGCGCTTGCCCATCGTCCACATGGCTGAAGCAACGATTGACCGGCCCTGATCGGTTTATTCAGCGCACTATGCTAAATAACCAGGCACTTGCAGGCGGAGACGACCATGAAGCTGACAGGGCGCGAAATGCGGTCAAGGATCGACGCGGATGGGACCCTGACAATCTCACTCGAAAGGGTCGAGATCCCCGATCCCCGCGACGACGAGGTCGTTGTGCGGGTGGAAGCAACCCCGATCAATCCGAGTGATCTCGGACTCTTGCTGGGACCAGCAGACGTGACCTCGCTCTCGGAAGTCGCGACCGGTAGTGACGAGCCGGCGCTCTCGTTCATCGTGCCAGCAGGGCGGCTCGCCGCAGTCCGGGGCCGGCTCGGTCAGTCTCTTCCGATTGGCAACGAGGGCGCGGGTACTGTCGTCGCGGCGGGTCGGAACGCGACCGAGCTCGAGGGCAAGCGAGTTGGGATGATCGGCGGCGCCATGTACGCCGACTATCGGCGGATCGGCCGCGCGGACGTGATCCCGCTCCCCGACGGGGCATCCGTGGCCGATGGCGCCTCAATGTTCGTAAATCCGCTCACCGCACTAGGTTTCGTGGAGACGATGCGCACTGAAGGTCACAAGGCCATCGTCCATACGCCGGCCGCCTCGAATCTGGGCCAGATGCTGCACAAGATTTGTCTTGCCGACGGCATCCCGCTTATCAACATCGTTCGATCGAAGGAGCAGGTCGACATCCTGCGCGGCATCGGCGCGGCCTATGTCCTCAACAGCAAGGACCCCGACTTCGCTGCCCGGCTCACCGATCTCATCGGGGAGACCGGCGCGACCATCGCCTTCGACGCCATCGGCGGCGGAGCGCTGGGGAGTGAGATCCTGCAAGCCATGGAACGAGCTGCGGTGCGACGCATGACCGGATACAACCGGTACGGATCGGACACGTTCAAACAACTCTACATATACGGTGCTCTGGACGTCGCGCCGACCACACTCAACCGCCTGACCTTCGGCTTTCAGTGGAGTGTCTCGGGCTGGCTCCTGTTTCCGTTCCTGCGCAAGGTCGGCCTGGAGGTCGGAGACCGGCTCCGCAAACGGGTCGTGGACGAGCTCACCACCACATTCGCCAGCAGTTACACAAGGACCATCGGTCTCGCAGAGGCTCTCCGGCCCGATGTTCTGCGTGCCTACGAGCGCAAGGCCACCGGGGAAAAGTTTCTGATCGATCCAACCCGCGGCTGACACGGCCCGCGGCTACAGGACTTCTATCGGCTCACCTGCAAAAAAGTCAATATACGAAATGCTCAGGCGGTGAGAGCTTGCGCAGCTTTGGCGTCTGGATGCTCGAACGCTCTCTTGAAGGCGTCAAGCTCGGGCTCGTTGAAGCCCACTGCCGCGGAAGTTGCGACCTGGCGCCAATCGCGTACGGCGTTCGCGACCTCCACGACAATCCCCTGAGCATCCGACTGTGTGAGTCCAAAATAGTCGGCTTCGCCGAGGATCTGGCCGAGCGAGGTGATCGGCCCGGAACTCTCTGAGAGCCAGGTCTTCGACTCACGCAACTTTTCCGGGAAAGGGTTCAAGTCGAACGCAGGTGCGAGTCTCCACAGACCTTCACCTGCGTAGAGCACACCGATGTTCCACAAGTGGTCATCGACATTCGTGATCAGTAGGTTGAACACGAGCCGGCGCCATAGTTCACGCACATCTTCGGCTGGTCGAGCGGAGGTCGAGCGCAGCATGTCTGCAAGCTCAGTGTATGATCGGTCCTCGTGCCGCTGCGCTTGCAATAACGAGGCCCCAGAGAGATAAGGGATCCGCGCACCGTCGTCACTACGGTCGAAGCGGCGGATCACTGCGACCGGCACCCTGTCTAACATAACAATCCGGGCCGCCGCTGTGACGATGCCGGCGCGCCTCGCCAATGTGAGAGCAAGCACTTCGCCGCGCGTCACAGAACGATCATCTCCGATACTCGGAAACTTACCGATCGCAAGGCGGCCGTCTTCCTCGAGAATCGTACACTTGGGGCGCAGGCCGCCGAGCGAAGTGCCCCTGCCTTGAAGGAATGCCAAATCTTCCAGTGATTCAGTACCTTCCTCAACAGCACGACTCGCTGCGAAGAGGTGCTCGAGCTCGATAAGCGGTGGCGTGCGGTTCTGCTCGGAGTTGCGCAGGAATTCGCCGCCTTCATCTTGAAGACGCAGCGCGCCGACGCGACTCAAGTCGTCGACTGCCGCCAGATAGTCGAACGGTGTCAGGAATGGAAGCGCGGGATCTTTGTCTCGACGCCTCGCGTGTGCCCGCACAATCACGCGCTTTCCCCACGCGTCCGGGATAGTGTCGGCAAGTGCGAATGGGAAGCAGGAATCCTCGGGCGTGTGACTTCTTCGAGTGACGTGTCCCTGAATGAGCGGAAGGTCGGGCGAGATGGCAAAGCGATCGCGATCGGAGAGCCAAGCGGCCGCATAGACAAACACGGAGTACTCGCGCCGCCCGTCCTTCACAAACGTCAGCTGACCCGCGGGTTTGGCTACTTGCCCAACGCACACGCGGACTTGGTTCTTGATCACGCTCACATCGCCCCCGATGTCTTCCTGGCGCGCACGCGTTGCGGTAGCTGTTCGTCCATCAGTGTTAGGCCAAGTGCGTCGTCGCTTGTTTCGAGGAGCTTGTCGATGCGATCAATCTCGCCCAGTACATGCAGCGCTCGGGCGACGATTTCGATGGCCACACCCGGGTCACCGTGTTCGAGGCGTTTTACGGTGGCAAGGCTGACGCCCATGCGTTCTGCAAGGGAGGCCTGAGACAGCCGCCGACGACGGCGCGCGAGCGAGAGGTCGCGGCCGAGCTTGGCGATCGCTCTTGAAACCGGAATTGGCGTGGGCAGTTTCAATGAAGTAGCTCCTAAAAGCACCATAAACCGGTTTAGCGGCTTATATCAGTTGTATAAATGATTTGTTTATAAAAAGCCAGCCGGCAGCATCTATAGGGTTCATATACAGCCTATAAATTTGTTTTAAGTGCTTTATAAGATACTTAAATGAGAGGAGCAGCCGAGAAACGCCGGACCGCGAATCCCAAGCATCGGACGTTCCGATGAACGACTCGGTAAGAGCGATGGTTAAGGTGGGCCGGAACGGAATCGAACCACCGACGCTTCGCGTCGCGGCGAAGACGGGGTCGACTTTGAGCTTCAGTCTTGTCGTCCAGCCATTAAGGAGGATCTTGCTGCTCGTCGCTAACGATGTGCATAGCCTTCTTTCCCTTCAGTCGGTCGAGCCACCTCAGGGGCGCCTTTCCGCGACCGACTGTCGTGACAGTGACTGAACCGTCCGAGCGAACGGTGATATCCGTCTTCACCCTGCGGCCGCGAATGTAGTCAGCCCGGAAGTGCAGGGCGCCTGCACGAAACGTCAGCCCCTCGAAGAAATCCGACACACTCAACTCGTCTTTCTCGCGATAGTCCAACGCGGAAGCGTCTCTCGGCCGCGCATCCTCGAATGCCACTAGACCAAGGACGAACATGAGCCCGAAAGCCGTCCACTCGACTAGTTCCTCGGGGTCATCCGCGTCGTCGCCCTCTTCTCCATCCGCTCCAAGCTTCAGTTCCAGCCTGATACCAAACTCTGCTTCGTCCAGCGCGGGCAACACTTCGTGCCCGAGAACACGGAGCGGGACGCCAGCGCCGATTTCAATCAGACGATGGCCGGCGGGTCGATCGTTCTCTGTCATATAGGGTGCATTCGGTGTTGCGGTCGTTGTCGGAGCTAATTTACGCGGTTTCGCAGAATTGAGTAACTCCCGGCCGGTGGTGCACGCGCGCCCTCGCAGTCAATCACGATGCGGCGCTGTGTCACGAACTGGGTTCGTTACGACGTCGCTCGCGATGAACCGCATCCTCGCGAGCACGGGCGTGAGCTTCCGCGCTCTGAAGATGTATTGATCGGCCAACCCAACCTTCCAATACCGGGCAGTTTGAGCGCCGGGCGACGCACATCAACCCCCACCACGGCGCCCAGCAGATTTAATTCGATTCCTTCATACCAGCCGATTGTCAGGCCGAAATACCCGCCAATGTTTACACGCACACCGGTTTTCGATGGCGTGCGCCCGAACCACCTGCCATCGTACGGAAAGTCCTTGCCGATGGCTGTGCTGGGTAAGGAGGCTTTGATATCCGGCACAGCCTGCATGATCGCCGCAACGAATGTGTTGGAGTTGGGTCCTGGCCAGATGCGGTAGTCGCCTGGATTCTGATAACGATAGTGTCGGATCGTCGATCGGATGACAGGAATCATTCGCTCGGCCTGCGCGCCATCGGCGGCGAAAACAACTTCCGGCTCAGCGCCAAACCAGCGCCCGTCCGGAACGAATCGATCCTTCCAGATCGGGCCGCCCCAGGCCGTGTAGTCAAAACGCTCGTATGGGCCGCGGGACTCTTTGATCACGACCCAGCTGTGAGTGGCAATGATTCCACGCCAGCTTACCGTGCGTGCCGAAAAGATGCGGACCACCGCCTCGTCATTCGCGGCCGCCGGGGCCAGCAACCGCGCGCTGGAGCGGTCAGCGGAACGCCAATCCAGATGACGTCCCTTCGATGTGTACAAGAGCGCAGAAGACACGATCGGCAACAGGTAGACGAGCACGAAAATAATGAGCCCCATTCGGATACCTTGACGCATGAGTAATGGCCGGAAAAGCCGGTGCTGCAGACATGAGGGCGGTGGCTTCCGCTTCAAGCTGCAGCTGCGCAGGTCGAGTAAGCCATACGAAAGGCGCCCTCGGCCCTCGATTGGCCTGGAACCCGGCGCAACGACCGAGCCCCTCCTGGGAGGCGCATACGGGCGAATTGACCGCTCGCTTCTTTTGGCAATCCCGTTGAGACTTCGAGGAACGCGGCTGATCCGCGAGTGGAGAACCCCAATGCAGACGCTCGTGCAGAGAACCTGGCACTTGCTCGGCGTGCCGAGGCAACCACATGGAATCTGACGGTCCCAGACGGTTGGCAGCCCTTCTGCGGACGGAGCGCGACGCCTGCATCTCGGCATGGCGAAAGCAGGTTCGGGAGCTTCCTTCTGCGCGACACCTCGATGTTCCAACTCTGAACGATCACATGCCCGGCCTGCTCGGTGAATTGTGCTCGGCACTCGAGTCGCACTCTGAGCTGACCATCCCCGAGGCCTATCAACAGGGGAGCGCTGCGGCTCACGGTATCCAGCGTGTCCAAGATGCGTTCGATATTGCGGAAGTCGTCGCCGAGTACAACATTCTGCGCGGGTGCATCCATGATCTGGCAGATTCGAACGGCGTGGTTCTGCAGGGCAAGGCCTTTCACATCATCAATCAGGTCTTCGATCACGCGATCGGAGTGGCATTGCAGACGTATGCAACTCAGCGTGCGCTGGAGGTCATGCGGCGACGGGAAGAGTATCTTGCGTTTGTCGCGCACGATTTGCGCACGCCCTTGACCGCCATTTCATTAGCAGGACGGGTGCTGGAGCAAGACATCGCGGGGCGCGAGAATGCTTCGGTCGCGACGCGCATGTTGAAGTCGTTGCGAAGAAATGTTCAGCACCTGGAGCGCCTGGTCAGCAAAGTCCTGGAGGAAAACACGAGCCTTCAGACTGAGATCGGTGTCAAACTGGAGCGGCGGGAGACCGATCTGTGGCCTCTCGTGGAGGCACTGATTCACGACCTGTACCCTGTGGCGGGAACGGCGAGCACACACCTGCTCAACACAGTGCCTGACGAGCTTACCGTCTATGCGGACGCAAGCCTCTTGCGGCGCATTTTGCAGAATTTAATCGCGAACGCGATCAAATACACGCCACGTGGCGAGATAGTCATCAGCGCTCGGGAGAGCGACGCCGGCGATAGTGTTGAATGTACGGTGACCGACAATGGGACGGGTATTCCGGCGGAGTTCCTGGAAAGAATCTTCGAAAAAGGTGAGACGGATTCTGAGAATGAAGGAGGCACAGGACTGGGCCTTGCCATTGTGAAGACGTTCGCAGAAGCCCACGGCGGGCGGGTGTCTGTTGAAAGCACGGAAGGCGTGGGCAGCACCTTTCGCTTTTGGCTTCCGAACGCGCCTTCCAGAATCTAGAGCGCAGGCGCGCATACGGTTCCTACACAGCAACGCTCAGAGAGTACCCCATGAGCCGGCGACCGGGATCGGGAACTTGCCTCGAAACTCAACCGGTGGTTTTCTTCAGGTGCTCGTCTGCCTGCGCGAGATTCTTCTGCGCATCTTCGAACCAGGCGGCCGAGGCCCTGATCGCTTTGCCGAAGTATTCTCTTGCATCGCCATAATTCTTCAGGCTCATGAATACGCCGCCCATTGCGTTGAACGCCTGTGCGGTGTCCATGATGTTGAGCAGACTGTCGAGCGCGGCCCCAGTATCGCCGCGCAGGACCTGCAGCTCGCCGAGGTATCGCCACGTATCCTCCCGTGGGGAGACGGCCAAGGCTGCCCGCAAATCCGCCTCGGAGCCGGGCAGATCGTGCAGGCGCAACTTCGCATGACCACGGTGTGTCAGGACGCCCGACGTGTCGGGTTTCTCCGCCGCCAATGCCCGGTCGAAGTAGCGAATGGATTGAACGTAGTCTGACCGGGCGACGTACACCTCTCCCATGCCGTCCAGCGCTCGAGTGCGGTTTGAGTCGAGCACCAACACCTGGGTATAGATCTGCGCAGCGCCGTCGACATTTCCGCGCTGCAAATACAGTCGAGCCAGACGTTCCGCGATGCGTGGCTCCTTCGGATTGGCACTGTGCGCCATTTCGAAGGCCGTTTCCGCGAGCGCTGCATTACCGCGACCGTCTTCAATGGCACCCATCTTTGCCAGCGTGGCCGCGTCGTGCGGTGACTTGCCCACGGCTTGCACGTAGTAGTAAATCGCGCGATCGAGGTCCTGCGCTTGCCAGGCGGCATCGCCTCGCGCTACGTCAGCAGCGGATTCCTTCGACTCCTGAGCAACTTGGGATGCGGATTTCTTCTTTTCAGGTTGCGTCATGGCCTTATGTGCCTGCACGCTTGTCTGCGGCGGCGATGACGCGCAACTCACCAACTGCATGATGAGCGGGATCGTCACGAGCATTTTCAACGCTTTACTTCCCACTGAATGCCTCCACGAGCTTGATGACCGCTGGCCCAATTGCCACGACAAAAAACGAAGGGAACAGACACAGCACCAACGGAAAGATCAGCTTGGTGCCGATCTTGGCCGCCGCCTCCTCCGCACGCTGCATGCGCCGGTCTCGAAAATCTTCCGAATACACGCGCAGGGCTTCCGAAATGCCCGTGCCGAAACGCAGTGTTTGCGTCAACAAACTGACCAGACCCCGCACATCGTCGAGGCCGGTGCGGGTCGCCAAGCCGCGCAATGCATCCTCGCGGTCAACACCGGCTCGCATCTGCGCGGTCACCTGCGCGATTTCGGCTGCGAGTTCCGGATGGCTGACATCCAACTCATCGGCAACCCGTTGCAGCGACTGAGTGAGGCCGAGACCCGATTCGACGCATACTGTCAGGAGATCAAGCGCATCCGGAAATCCATCCCGCAACAGCTTGTGGCGTTTCTTGACGGCACGGTCGAGCCACATACTGGGCAGGATCATGCCGAAAAAGCTCGCGGCTAGCGCAATGAATACAACCCGACCCGAGCTGATGTGCGGCAGGAATCTCGCCGCCAACAGCCAGCCGAGCAGCATCGCTGCCGAAAGAGCCAACTTCGCGCCGTAGAAGGTGGTCACCGCTGAAACCGACCGGTAGCCTGCGAACTGCAACTGCTGCTGCGTGCCCTCGCGTTCCGAGTCCTTCGGCATGACATACCGCTCGACTGGTCGCATGACCCGCGCGATTCGCTGACCCAGGCTGACGCTCGGCCGGGCGCCGGAGTCCGCGGCGATCTGGTCCAGGCGCCGCCGTGCGGGATCGAAGCTGCGGCCCAGCGAGGACGCAAGACCCCAGAAGAACATCAGCACCGCGAGCGCCGCGGCGATCATGATGATCGCGGGCCCGCCGGAGGTGATGCTGCTCCAGAATGCATTGAGCATGGCGACTACACCTCGATCCGGATAATTCTCCGGATCCAAAAAACGCCCATGACACCCAGAGCGACGGCGGTATAGATCAATGTATGACCTACCGGCACCTTCAGCAGGATCGGCAGATAATTCGGGCTCGCAATTGACAGCATTGCGACCAGTGCAAAGGGCACCAGGGAAAGTACCCATGCGGAAATCTTTCCCTCGGCCGCCAGTGTGCGGACCTTGCGTTCGAATTTGAAACGTCCGCGGACGACTTTCGCGATCTGATCGAGGATCTCCGCCAGATTGCCGCCGGTCTCGCGTTGCACCAACACCGAGGTGACCAGTGCCATCACCGTGACGCTCGGCACGCGATTCAATAGTCCGAGCAATGCACGGCGCACGTCGTTCCCGTAGTTCAGATCCGAGAAAGTCAGCTCGAATTCCTTGGCTATGGGCTGATCCATATCATCGGCGACGAGCTTGATGGCTGAATTGAAGGGATGCCCGGCGCGCAATGCGCGTTTGATTACGTCGATGGCGTCAGGGATTTGCTCTTCAATCCTCTCCATGCGCCGGCGGCGCTGCATCGAGAGCTTGAGATATGGCGCTGCGAAGCACATCGCCGCCGCACTCAGTCCAACGACGCCGCTGTGCAGGAGCAAGCCGGCGACCACTCCTCCAACAAGTGCGAGCGCCAAGGAGTTCATAAGCACGCGATATGCCGGCCCAGAGCGCCCAGCCTGCTCGCTCATTTCGGCGAGCTTCTCCATCAACGGCAGCTCTTCGAGCCACCGTTCGAGCGGCGACAGTGACGTCAGGTACTTTTCACGAAGTATCGAGGCAATATCCTGCTGCGCGTCGGCGCCGATACGCTCGAGTCGTCGTGCCAGCGTGCGGCGCATGCGCGACGTGCCGCTCGCTGATGTGGTAAGTCCCATCATCAGTACAAAGACCGCAGCGAACACCGCGGCGATGAAACCAACAATGGCCAGGATGTTCATGAATGTCTCCTACGCTCCTAGCGGCGACCGTCGGGCAGCGCGAACGCACTGATCGGCAGATCGATGCCCCTCACGGCCACGCGTTGGTGGAATGCGGGTACGACACCCGTCGCCTCGAGTCTGCCCTGGACGTTGCCTTCGGCGTCGACGCCGGTGCGGCGGAAGGTGAATATCTCCGACATGGTGATGATGTCTCCTTCCATACCGCTGATCTCCTGGACACTGGTGACTCTGCGACGACCATCGTCACCGCGCTGCACCTGAATGACGATGTTGATGGCGGAAGCGATTTGCGCACGCAGAGCCCGGATTGGAAACGAAATTCCAGTCATGGACACCATGGTCTCGATGCGGCCCAAAGCGTCCCGCGGTGTATTCGCATGCACCGTAGTGAGGGAGCCGTCGTGACCGGTGTTCATAGCCTGCAGCATGTCTAGCGCTTCGCCTCCGCGAACCTCGCCAACGACGATCCGATCCGGCCGCATGCGCAGACTATTGCGCAGCAGCTCGCGCTGCGGAACTTCGCCTTTGCCCTCGATATTGGGCGGCCGCGTTTCCAGCCGCACGATGTGCGGCTGTTGTAGCTGCAATTCCGCGGAATCTTCAATCGTGACGATGCGCTCAGTGGCGGGTATGAAACCCGACAACACGTTGAGCATGGTCGTCTTGCCGGCGCCGGTGCCGCCGGAGATGACGACGTTGAGCCGGCCGATGACGATTGCCCGCAACACATCGGCGACCGGTTGTGTCAACGTTCCGTATCGCAATAGATCCGCGACGCCCAGCCGCTCTACCGCAAAACGCCGTATCGAGAGCATCGGTCCGTCGATGGCGAGAGGGGGAATTATGGCGTTCACGCGCGAGCCGTCGGCGAGTCGCGCGTCGACCATGGGCGAAGACTCATCGACGCGGCGTCCGACGGCGGAGACGATGCGGTCGATGATATTCATCAGATGAGCATCGTTGTGGAACGTGATCGTGGTGGGCTCGAGCTTGCCGCGCCGCTCCACATACACGGAATTGGCGCCGTTGACCAAAATGTCAGACACGGTCGGATCGCTGAGCAGCGGCTCCAGCGGCCCAAGCCCGAGCACTTCATCTTCGATGCGCCGAGCCAACAAGTGACGTTGCGGCAGGGCAAGCGGCGCCCCTTGCTCCACAAACAGTCGTTGCGTAATTTCCCGGATTTGCGTCCGCGCCTTCGATTTCTCCAGAGCAGCCAGCAGCGTCAGATCCGCAATCTCGAGCAGCCGATCGTAGATGCGCCGCTTCCACTCGAGCTCGAGCGGCGTCAGGATGCGCAGCCGATCGGGCCCGGCCTCGGTGTCGGTTTCGATCCCCAGGCGGTCCTTCAAAGTCGTGCTCATATTCATGCTCAGTTCCGTAGGAATGAGGGCAACGCCCGCCGCAGCAGCCCGGGCCGCTCAACCTTCATGCCAGTCATTTGGGCGACAATATTCACCAGTGAGCCTGTGATCGCCGCACCGCGGTCTGCCTGGTAGAGCGGCACGCCGGAATCGCTGCTCTCGAGCGCACGTTGATAGTGATTCGGTATGGCTTCCGCCACTTCCATGTTCAGGGCGTTGCTGATGTCATCGAGCTGCAGCAGGGCATTCTTTGCATAGCGGTTGATGATCAGTTTCAGACGTTGCGGTGGCACACCCAACTCATCGCGTAGAATTCGAATCACACGCGTGGCATTGCGCACGTGCATTGTCGACTGCTGCAACACCAGGTAGATATTCGCCGCAGCGCCAAACGCAGTGGCAGTCAGATTGTCAATCGCATGCGGGACGTCGATCACGACGTCCTGATGGTGTCGGGCCAGGAGTCCGACAAAAGCCGACAACTTGTCGGATTGCACGTCTTTACTTAGCACCGCATGCTGAGCAGTCGAACAAAACAGACGCAGGCCGCTGCTTTCGTGCCGTGAGCCAAAGCCCGCCAACGCGTCTTCATCCAGCGATGCCACCTCATCGAGAGCCTCGAGCAGGCCGCGCTGCGAGACCAGATTCAGATGGTGCGAGGTGGGTGAAAAGTTCAGATCCAGGTCGACCAAGGCGGTACGCCGCCGCGCATGCGCCGCGAGCACGTGTGCGATGTTCGCGGCAATGAACGAGCTGCCTGCACCGCCCGAGGCGCCTACGAAGGCATGGATGGTCCCCAGTCCCTGGCTGGCGCGCGCACGAAGCTCTGCGCGCACCTGTTGGAGGGTCGCGAGCAAGTCGGCCTTACCTACCGGTTCGGGCAGGAAGTCACGCGCGCCACTGCGAATAGCCAGGCGAGTGGCATCACCGTCTCCGCCAGGACCCACCACAATCAATACGGGGCGGCCTTCTACTGGTCGTGCGGCCCACGCCGATAACTCGGCGGTACGTTTCGCTTCGAAGTGCAGCAACACGATATCCGGCGCGAAATCGACTCCGTGAAGGGGGTCAGTGTGGCCATTGGTGATGGTTTGCGCACGCACATCGAAGCCCGTCGCTCCTTGCAGATAGGCCTTCAGGGTTTGCAGGGCGGCACTTGCGCGGCCTGCAATGAGAACGCGCGTCAGCATGGCGTTACAACTCCACTGCCGTCTGCGGCTATTGTGATGCCCAGACTCTCGGCCGGCAGTGTCACGGTAAACGAAGGCGACAACACCGCACTCAAAAACGGAATCGCCAAGGGCAAGGAGGTAAACACGTTGACTTGCACGTAGTACACGTCGCTGCTCGTGGGCGTTGCGCCCAACGAAGCGCCATTGGCATCAAGATATTGCACGTTGGAAGTACTGAGCCCGCTCACTCCCAGGAAATTCACCGCGGGTAAGATCACGGGATCGTTGATGGGGCAGACGGCCGCGAGGCGCGCAGCGCGACGAGTGCCTTCGTTCAATGCGGCGAACGAATAGGTGGCCCGGCCGAACTCGATACAGCCGAATATCACCATCATCAGTACCGCGCCAACTATCGCAAATTCGACCGTGACCAGGCCGCGCATTTTCTTCATAGAGCACTCATCGTTACGGAGATGTTCAGTGTGAATGCAGTGGAAATGCTGCCGGCGCCTATGAAGGTTGGAATGGCCGCGCCGAACAGCGGCTGATAGGGGTAAGCCGCCGTTATCGTGATGTTTTTGGCCGCGAGGTCTGACGTAACCGAGATGATGTTCGCGGTGTCGAGCGACGGGAGTACCGGGGTGCCAGTACCCGCGATATTGCCGAAGATCGCGAGGTTCGTACCCTGAGTAGTCAGTGAGGACCAGCTGGAGCCCGTCTTCAAAGCACCGGTCGTTCCGTCTAGGGCACTTCCCGCAACGTAGCGCGACGCATTGCGCACGGCGTCGTTGAGCGTACTGTACTGAGTGAACAAATGTCCGAATTCGAACGTAACGAACATGAGCAGCAAGAGCAGGGGGACCGAGAGCACGAACTCCACCATTGCCAAACCGCTCTGGCTTCGACGACAAGCGCGGGCGCAACGCTGCTCGATCATGAGTCCGGGCTCCCAGCGCTCTTGTACAGCTCAATGATGTGTGGGCCTGTTGTACCGCCCCCTGCGCCGGGTTTGCCGCCCGCATCGCAGCTGCTGATAATTTGACCGTAGATCGTGTCGTTCGAGCCGTTCGGCAATTGCTGCAGGAGAAACACACAAGCAAAACCACTCACGGTAACAGTGTTCTTGCCGTTGGCCGCGCCGGTACAGTCGCCGAGCGGGACCGCGAGGATGCGACGACCAAAAGCCGCAGCACCGTTAGGTGCCGGCTGAGTGTCGTAAGCCTTACTCTGGAGTAGTGCGGTGTAGCTGGCGAAATTGAAAGTGAGCTGACTCGCCGTCGTGACCACCGTACCGCCCTGCTTGATGTTGCCGCTTCCGTCAGTCGTCAACGACGTCTGATGGGCGTTGGTGTTGATAACATCAGGTGGGTAGGTGGTGGAAGACAAACCGCCCTTGTAATCGTTGAAACGAGTGTTGATGCCTTGCGAAACGGGACCCGCGGCAACACCGGGCTCGGTCGGCACATTGGGCCCCGTCGACACACAGCTGCCATAGGAGCCGGCGAGGTTGTTTCGTACGATGCTGGCGCCGTTACCACCGAGGGACAGCAGACCGAAGTTGCCAGGTCCGATGGCGCTTGTGGAGCCCGTCACCTGATTGAGACCGACGACCTGGTCTATCGAGTAACCGAAGAGCGGTGGCTTGGTAGGGTCGGCGCACATAAATACCGGGACGATGTTGCACGCTGAAACAATCGGCGGACTCGGACCCGCAACGGCGTTTCCTGTCATATCGATTGAGGAGATGCCCAATGCCGCAACAAGGCTCATTTGCGTCTTGAAGCCCGAGACGGATGCGCGCACGAACTTCGCCGGTGCCGTGCCGGGACTGAATGGATTGAGCGTCGAGGAATACTCGGTCACCAATGTCAATCCGCCATTCACGGCGTTCTGCAGTTCGGGATACTTCAGGAGATTCGCGGCAAAGACGTTGCCTGCCGACAATGTCGCCACGGCGGTCGACGCCGATTGGTCCAGTGACTTGGCGCCCGCGAGCGCAGCGGCATCCAGCGCGCTCTGCAGCCGCGATTTGTTGAGCAGCACGTGCGCAGTATCGAGGGCCAGTCCGGCCATGGCGATCAGGGCGAGCATGCCCGCCAGTACCAGCACCAGAATTGCTCCGCGTTCGCGTCGGCGTGTCATGGCTGGCGCCTATTGCTGCCCGCCGACGTTGATGATCACAGGTTTCGAGACCTCCTTGCGATCGGTCGGCGGGATGCGCATTGCGGCGACAGCCGCATTGAGCAGATCGGGATCGGCGCCTTCGACAGCCGCCTCGCTTGGATGCGTCAATGCCGTGCGATCGTAAACCTGATTGTCGGTCATCTGCGCGACCGAACGACCGTAGTCAGCTTGCAGCGGACTCGTCTCACAGCCTGCCAAAGCGCAAGCGGCCGTCAACACAATCAATGCGAGGTGCTTCATGGTGATGCTCTTAGTGTGTGTCATGGCTTGGCGCTCCCATTCGACGGCGGGGCCGCAGAAGTCTTCGGCCCTTGGTGTTCGAGACGACCGCGGAAGAAGAAGTCGGTATCGGTAGGTTCGACGTACGCGTCGGTGGGCAACCTGATCTTCCCGGCGGGCAGCGGCCGCGCCAATCGCGGCGTCACCAGAATGACCAGCTCGGTCTCACCCTTCTGATAGCTCTGGCTGCTGAACAGCGCTCCCAGCACCGGTATTGAACCGAGTCCCGGAAATTTCGAGACCAGGCTGCGAGTGGTTTCGTGCAGCATTCCGGCAAGGCCGATGGTCTGGCCATCGCCCAGCTCGACGACGCCGGTTGCGGTGCGCTGGGTTAGCGAGGGAATGATGTAGTTTGCCGAGGTGCCCGGCAGAGACAGGTTCACCGTGTTGCCGCTCTCGAGCTCACTGACGCTGACATTCAGGGTCAGGTTGATGTGCCCGCTGTTGAGCACCACGGGCAGAAACTTGACCGAAATGCCGTATTCCTTGAACACAATGGTCACGGTATTCAAGCCTTGCGGCACCGGTATCGGAAACTCGCCACCTGACATGAATGTCGCTTGCTGCCCGCTGAGCGTGGTCAGTGTCGGCTCGGCGAGAATACGGGCGAGGCCCTGTTCCTTGGCAGCATCCAGTGCCAGGTTGAAGAGAAAACTTTTGCTGAGAAAGCTGGCGACCAAACCCTGATTCTGGATCGTCTGAGTGTTCGGGAGGAATTCAGTGATGGCCGGGCCCCACGGCTGCTGTAAAGCACCGAAGACCGACACCTTGGCGTTGTCCGGCAGGAACAGTGCGGGCGGCAAAGTTGCACCGCCGTTGACGCCGCCGACGCTGAAGTTTCCGAGACCGCGTGCAATTGAATTGAACTGCGCGTCCAGGCGCTTGACCTCGGTGCGATTGATTTCCGCGACTTTGACCTCGAGCATCACCTGTTGCGCGCCGCCGACTTGCAACAGGTTGATGACCTCGCCAACCGACTTGTCCTCGCGCCTCGACTGATTCCCTTGTTGGAACTGCTCGGTCGTCTTGGCGGTCTGGATCTGCGCCAGGTAAGTCGCGGCAATGCGGGTTGCCGCATTCATTGCCTCCGCGTCGCTGACTCGACCCGACAGCACGATCGAGCGCTGTGCCGCCCGCACTTCAATGGGCTGGCCCGGCAGGAGCTCGGCGAGCTTGCGCTTCAGACTGTCGAGATCATGTTGCACCTCGACATTGATGGCGCCAATGAGGCGATTGCCACCATCCCAAAGCAGCACGTTGGTGGTACCGAGATCCTTGCCGAGCACGTAGAGCTCCGTGGGCGAGATCACCACTATGTCGGCGACATCGGGGTTTGCAACCGACACCCGGTTGGCGGGGGTGACCACCGTAACCACGCGCGACTGGTACAGTGGAACCGCCAGATCGATGCTTGCGCCACCAGCGAGAAGCGGAGGCTGCGCGACCGCTGTTCCGCCGCCCGGCGGGCGCGGCGCTGGAGTTTGAGCGAGTGTGTCCGCGGTAAAGATCAAACCTGATGCCAGAAACGTAAGACCCACCGCGCACATGATTTTTTCTTTTGGAGTCATAGTGATCTTCTTTTTCTCGTCTTGAGTTCCAACTGCCTCTACCAGGTCCCTCATTATTCCCGGGCCGCGTCGTGCCCCACTTGGGATCCGTCGTGACCCACTCGCGTACCGCGGATGACCGTGATCGCCGGATCGCGGGCTGGTGCAATCACCTTGACCGCCACTTTGATCGGCGCAACCTTGTGCCGCGCATCGCTGTCATCCAGTGGATTTCTCAATGCCAGTTGAATCGACCCCGCTGCCTTCCACTTGAGCAGAGTTTCGCCATCTTCAGGCGTCACTTCGAGCGTTACCGCGCGTACCACGACCGGCTCGTTGGAGTTGGTAGCAATGGATTGATCGACTGCGAGCACCTTGATGTCGCTCAATATGGTTTCGGCAGTGACTACTTGGGTGCGATCGTCCTTGCGTGTTGCTACCACATCGACATGATTGCCAGGTAGGAGAAAGCCAGCCACACCGACGACGTCGTCGACGCGAACCGTTACCGCGCGCTTGTCTTTGGCCACGACTGCGGCCAACGGACTTTCTCCTTCCTTGCCGAACATCGTCGCCATCAGCATCTGGCCGGGCGGAACGTTCACGGTCGTCACCTTGCCCTCGATTTCCTTGAAATCGTGAAAGGTCCCCGCCGGCTCCTGTCCGGGTATCATTTCGATGTTGGCCACATGCCGGGCCTCAACTTTCGTGCCCACGGTCAAATTCATCGCCGCGGTCAGAATATGCGTCGTCGCGCGAACGGGTGCCGGCGCCGCGCGAGCCGCAAGCCACGCATTCGCCATCCAGGCTGCGCCGCCGGCGAGCAGCAGCGAAGTCACTATCAGTACAGGTCCTCTACCTCGAGCCACGTGTCACCTCGATGTCGCGGCATTGCCGCGCGATTCATTGGGTAGGAAATAATTCGACCAGGCCCAGAGCAGATCGTCGATTTCGAACCGAGCAGCGCGGTCGTCGTAAGCAGCCTTATCGAGCGCCATACAAATCAAATCACGCGGATGACAGGCTAGGAGCTGACGGCCTGAGGCCGGATACAGTTTCGTCAGCGCATAGTTGAGAAGCTTTAGATCAAACGCGACGTGCAGATCCTCACAGACGGCACCCCACACGCGGGTATATAGATCCACCGACAGTGTTCCAAGCTCGATCTTGTAGCCCAGGCGCCGCAGCACGGCGTCGTCCGCCAGGTCTGTCGGCTCCAGGTTGGTTGAAAACACAATCACCGCATCGCACGGGGTTGCAAAGCGCGCATCCACACCGGCGGCCAGGTGATCGATCTGCTGCTCGAGCGGCACGATCCAGCGGTCAAACAGTCGTTGCGGCAGAAATCGCTGCCTGCCCAAATCATCCACCACCAGTACGCCACCATTTGCTTTCATCTGCAGGGGTGCGTTGTATTCAACCGTGGCGGAATTGAACTGCACGTCCAGCATTTCCTCGGTCAGCTCGCCGCCCACGATGATCATCGGGCGGTCGCAAAGCGCGAAGCGCGCGTCGTACCCCTGCGCCAACATCAGGCGTCTGTTGCCCTCGACGAGATCGATCCGCTCGTGCACCGCGGCATCGAATACGCGAATAATCTTGTCGTTCACGGCAACCGAATAGGGAATCAACACTTCGCCGGGCAGCGCGGAAATCAGCCGAGTGGCAATGTAGGTCTTGCCGCTGCCGGCAGGTCCATAAATGAAGATCGCCCGCCCCGAGGCCAGCGCGACGCCGAGACGATCACAGAGCTCATCGGCCATGATGATGCCGCGAAACGATCGGCTCACGTTCTCGCGAACGAGGCTTCGACGCGGAACCGTTTGGGCGCGCGCCACGCGTGTATAGATATCGAGCGGAACTGGCGCCGGCCCGACGTATCCGCACCGTTTCAACGCATCCTGGGCGGCCTGGCGCCCGCGCTCCGTCAGCGATAACCGCACCTCGTTGTCGAAGTTGGCGCGCGCTTGTAACTGGAGCCTTCCCTCGTGCCGCAGGAACTGCACAACTGGCTCCAACACCGGTCCTACGAGACCCAACCGCTCACCGAGCGCAGCGCTGGACAGGGAACCGCCGCGGAGCAGGTGCTTCAACACGAGATCCGCGAGCATCTCGGGTGACAACCCGGTTCCTTCAAGACTCGTGGGTCGGGGTGCGAGCCTGGCCAGGCGGCCCAGGACCGGACCGATCAGGTCATCGACCGCATTGGTCGTGGCATTCATGTGAGCATGCCCCGGAGACATGCGCCAATGCCGCCGACGGCAATCGGCAAGGCGAATGGTAATCGGTCGCGACGCGCGAGCTGTACGGCTACGGCTGAGGACGCACACCCCGCCGCAAAGCCTTCACGGACAAAACTGCTCGTGGAGGCGCGCAGGGCGCGCCACAACACGTAACCAATTGCGCCCACTCCGCCGGCGAGCAATGAAAAAAGCGCCGCGTAGAGTGTCCCCTGAGGGCTGAGGAAGGCACCCACCGCGGCCAACAGTTTGAGGTCCCCCGCTCCCATTGCCCGGAGGAAATAGAACGGAGCGAAGCACGCGAGCCCGATAACCGCGCCCAGCAAGCCAGACGTCAGGCCTTGCAGCCCGCCCTCGATGCTCTGTAGGGCGAGGCCCGCCAAGAGGCCTGTAAGAGTAAGCCTGTTCGAAATCCGATGATTCCGCAGGTCGCCGTAAACGGCGAACAGCAGCATCGCGCCTAGCAACAGGAAATTGGCGGGATGAGGCATCAAGACGCTACGAAACCGGCGAGCGCTGTGATCTGGGCGATAATGTTTGTGCCCAACAGAGTAAATGCCAGGACCGTGGCGCCTGCCACCAGGGCGCCCGCGATCGCGTACTCCACCATCGTCAGGCCTGCTTCATCACCCAGGAAACGCAGCAACAGATTCTTCATGTGCAATACTCCTGAAAAATTGCCGCAAATCAGATGACACCCAGGGCGACTACCTGATTTGCGGCTTGCGCCGAACCGGTCTCTTACGAGGCAACGAAACCGGCAAGAGCGTTGATCTTGGTAATTATGTTGGTGCCCAGGAGCGTAAATGCCGTGACCGTGGCACCCGCTACCAGGGCGCCTGCGATCGCGTACTCCACCATCGTCAAGCCTTCTTCGTCTTTCAGAAACGCAACAATAAAACTCTTCATTTGGCTCACCTCATCTTGTAGTTGTTAGAAAAGTAGATTTCCGACGCCTGACGGTGTTGGTCTCTACCCTGGGGCTGATTTAGGCACCAAGCGGAAGTGGCTGGCTGTAACTGTTGTGCGTGGGACCAGCACATTGGTGCGTATCTGACAAAACGCCGGATGTAAGTCTCATTTTCTGGGCCGCCGCGGCTGATACGGTCGGGCCATGCCCATGCTGCCGTGCACCATTCCTCGCCAATGCGGAAGGGTCTCAGCGTTGGATTCTTTTGGGGAGATAGTGTGCGTCACGCACTGTCTGTATGTGAGGCAACCTGTCCCAATGGAAGCTGTTGGTATGAAGAGTAGGAAACGTTGACAGGGAGGTTCGTACAGAAAACAGTTGGATGACGGCTGCTGATGTCTGCCCGGGCAGAGATCGTGGAGTTACGTAGTACTACGTATATCGCTCGAGATCAGCGGCATGAACAAACATAGAACGGTGCTCCTGGATCCGGAGAAATAAAATAAATGATCCATCATGTCCCTGCGCCTCGTGTGACCGGTGACCGTAGCATCGAGCGAAGTCGGGTGCTCGCTTGACCGCCTCGCTGCGTGCTCAATGGATCTCGTGTATATCAAACAGCTCTCCGGCGGAACTGCTCGAGCAATGCAAGCGGCTCTGCCGGGTAGGCGTTTGCGAGCCGCGCCACGCCTTGGACGCAATCGTCACCTCGAGGCCTGATATCATCGTATTCGAGTTTGACAACCCCTCCGCGGAGCAACTGCGGCTCTTGCAAAGTGTCAAGCGTCTGCACCCGAGCACACCCATCTTGATGATCACCTCGACGCATGGCGAGGAGCTGGCTATCTGGGCTTTCCGCACGCGGGTGTGGAATTACCTGGTGAAGCCGGTGCCGCTGCGCGAGTTGAAATCCAATCTGGTCCAACTCGCAAAAATCTCGAGGCAGCGCGCGGGGGCGGGACGGCAGATCGAGCGTCCTGGCACAATGATGCCGATGGCGCCGAGTGTGCAATTGCATGAGCACACGCAGAACTCCGTTATGCAACGCATCATCGAGAACGTACGCCGCGATCACACGGCGCGACTTAGCGTCGCGCAACTTGCGCGCGATTGCGGCATGAGTCGCTTCAGCTTCAGCCGTCTGTTTCGCAGCAGCTTCGGCTGCAGTTTCCGCGAGTACGTGATGCGCTTACGTATGGAGACCGCTTGCAGGATGCTCGAGGCGCCGCATCCGTCAGTGACTCATGTTGCTATCGCTGCCGGATTCACGGATGCCTCCTACTTTGCGCGCATATTTCGTCGGCACATGCGCAAGACCCCGATTGAATATGCTCAAGCCGCCGCAAGCCAGAGTCCGCAGGACGGTATCGTTCACCAGCTTAAAAGGGCTTGATGCTGTGACGTGGTTGGATTCGGCGCTCAGCCTGGCACAGACCCTCGCACTCCAGATCGCGTTGATCATCTTTGGCTTTGGGATCGAGCGGTTGCGCCCGGCCCGCTCTCAAGGCATCAGTTGCATTGGCCTGAACATTGCGTATGCCGCCGCGCTGCGCGTGATTTACGCCGTGCTCTATCCATTGAGCTTGGGACTCACGACATTGATGGTAAACGCCCTGGGCGGTGGCCTTATCGAATTGCCGTCGTCGGGGGTGGGATTGGCGGTCGCCATTCCGTGCTTTGTGTTGACCATGGACGCAGGCGAATACCTTTTCCACCGGGCTCAGCATCGAATCCCGTTTCTCTGGTCGATGCATTCACTGCATCACAGTGACCCCGCGGTGAACGTGTCAACGACGCCAAGGCATTTCTGGGGTGAAATGCTCCTGAAGGCCGTTACCGTCTATGCACTGATCGGTCTGTTGTTCAAGGCAAACGTCGTCGTCGTGGGAGCTTATACGGGCCTCGGACTCTACAACTATGTGCTGCACATGAACCTTCGAATCGGTTTTGGGCGCTGGCAGCCATTGTTGAATAGCCCGCAGCTGCATCGTTTGCATCATTCCGCATTGCCGGAACACCACAACTGCAATTTCAATCAGTTCTTGCCAATTTTTGACGTGCTGTGCGGGACCTATCGCCAGCCCAGGCGCGACGAGTACCCGCCGACGGGCCTGGAGAACGGAGATGTTCCTCAGAAACTGCACGAGATGTTGTTATGGCCCTGGCGCCGATCGAGCGCCGTCTCAATGAGCGTGCCAAATGCGTAATAGAATCCTGGCCAGCGCCATCAAGATCATTGCCAACGTTCTGGTGATCGTCTTCTTGGGACTAACGGCGTACGCGTGCTATCGCAGATTCCACGATTCCGGGTCCATCAACTGGTTGGGTCTGCTGATCGTCAACAGCATCATGGTTGCCATGTATGTTGTGAAACGCGATGCACGCTCCATTTCTCAATCTCCGTTCATCTGGCTGCTCGCCTTTGCCGGGACATGCATACCGCTCGCCTTGCGGCCGGCGGCGACCGCCGCGGCGACTGATATCGGCAACGTGATGCAGATAGTCGGGATTGTGGCGATCGTTGTATCAATGCTGTCGCTGCGTCGAAGCTTCGGCATTGTTCCCGCCAATCGCGGCATCCGTACGGGCGGCCTTTATGGATTCGTTCGCCATCCGCTCTACGCATCCGAATTGCTCTGGATGCTCGGCTTCGTGATCGCCAATCTCACTGCGTGGAACATCGCTTTGTGGGTCTGCGATTGCGTGCTCCAGTTCTCCCGTGCATCTGCCGAAGAGCGTTTTCTGGGCGACGACCCTATCTATTCGCAGTACCGAACGCGGGTGAAGTACCGATTGTTGCCGCTCGTCATCTGAAATCCCGGCAGCCACGAAGTATGCGGAGCCGGGCGCGCGTTCACTCGGCTCACTTCGTCAGCGTAGTGACCAACTCACGAATCCATCTTTGGCCACTGTGTCCGTGACCGCGCTCATGCCACACCATGCCAACCGCAAACCCTTCCACCGGCAGGGGCGGATCAACCAGTTTGAGCTCGCCGGTACGATGCCGGACCAGGCGTTCCGGGACCAGCGCCACGAAGTCCGACGCGGATACGATCTCGGGTACAAACAGGAATGAGGCCGCCGACAACACCACGTTACGACGGTGTCCCAACGCGGCCAGCGCGTTGTCCACCGGAGTGACGAAATCCCCTCCGCGGAGGGAGACAATCACATGCTCCAGCCGGGCAAACTCCTCAACCGTGAGTTTGGCCCGCAGCCGCGGGTGATTGCGACGGCCGATGAGCACATAGTGCTCATCGAACAGAGATCGGGTGCGAAGGCGCGGCGGCGCCGCTTGCGGCGTCATGAGGGCCAGATCGACGTCGCCGCGCTCCATCTGAGCCTCCAACTGCGCTAAGTCCAGGTTGCGTACCGCCACCCGGACGCCCGGGGCCTTCGTCCGGAGCGCCAGGATGAGCGGCTGCACAACCGCGGCCTGTAGGTAGTCCGTGCATGCGATCGCGACGGTCAGTCTGGCCTTCGCGGGAGAAAAATTGCTGTGCCGGGTCACGGTTGCCCGAACCTGATCGAGCGCCGCACGCAGGGGCTCGAGCAGCTCGACCGCTTTCGCGGTAGGTGTCATGCCGCGCTGCGCGGGAATCAACAGAGGATCATCGAACAACTCTCTCAGGCGATTCAACTGAGTGCTGACGGCGGGCTGACTCAAATGCAGCCGCGCGGCCGCCTTGGTCACATTGCGTTCGACCAGCAAAGCTTCCAGCGTGACCAGCAGATTGAGATCGAGACGCTTGGTATCCATGGAATGAATAGTAGAGCAAAAAATTCCCAATTTTGAAAATAGGTCTCCCGCGCCGACACTGGTGCTCATGGCGCGGGGTCAGGGCGCTCGCGGTGGCAGTAAACGGAGGCTGGATCGGTGAGCAGGAAAGTGTTGATCGTTTACGCGCATCCGGAGCCGACATCGGTGGCCCGGCAGCTGGTCGATGTCTCCGTGCAGGCTCTTCAGCAGAAGGGTCACGAAGTGTTGCAGTCCGACTTGTATGGCATGGGCTGGAAAGCGGTGTTCGACGAGCGGGATTTCCCCAGTCGCGTCGAACCCAAGCGCTTGTCGTTCATCACCGAATCCGGACATGCCTATAAGAACGGACTTCAGACAACCGACGTCACGGCGGAACAGCAGAAACTGCTGGCCGCCGATGCGGTGATATTCCAATTCCCACTTTGGTGGTTTGCCATGCCGGCCATTCTCAAAGGCTGGGTCGATCGCGTGTTTGCATACGGTCTTGCGTATGGCTACAAAGGCGAGGGCAACCGGTATCGGTATGGCGATGGCGGTCTGAAGGGCAAACGCGCATTGCTAAGCGTCGTCGTAGGTGGCCCGGCGGAAGACTATTCGCCACGAGGGATCAACGGCCCGCTTGAGCAGTTGCTCTTCCCCATTACCCACGGCACGCTCTTTTTCGCCGGAATGGAAGTGCTGCCTACCTTTGCGGTGTACGGAGCCGCGAACATTGAAGCGCAGTCGCTCGCAGACGCGAAAGAAGCGTGGCGTTTGCGGGTCAGACGCCTGTTTGAGGATGCGCCCATTTCGTTCCGTCCACAAAACGGTGGAGACTATCCCGACCGGCACGTGCTCGCGGATCACGCCGCCGTGGGACAGAGCGGATTGATGGCGCACGTGGTCTGACCCGGGCGCGCGAGAGACGTGACTGCCGACCGATACTTCGAGCCCAGCCGGTTGAGAATGGACACGCTCCCCTGATCAGGCGTCAGTTGGAGTTGCGTCGGAGGTTGGCCCAAAACCGGCCACGCGACCCTCTTTATCGAAGCTGAAGAAGCTCAGTCCGTCCGCGTTCTTAGGTAGCGCATCGGCAGTATCGGTGCCCAAAGCCACGTAGATCTTCTGTGTACTCCATTTCGTGATGTCCAGGCAGAGTTCAGCGAGTGCCTCCGGAGAGAAAGTCGAGCGAGCCCCACTGCTGACAGCGCCGGTCAGCGTGTCCGGACGCGTAATGAATGCGTCTGTGATTCGAAGGGCCATCTTGATCCGTTCATCGAGGTTGCTTTTCTCGTAGAAGTCGATCTTCGCGGTCATCGAGTCGTCGACTCCGACCTCTCGAGCATTTATCAACCGCAGCGTCTTGCAGATGCGACAGCCGTGGGTGCGAGCACAACGCAGCCGCACCATCTCCGTGATCACCGGATCCAGAGCGGTTCCCAGCACCACTTTTTCCTGGTAGCGCTCAAGAGCGGCCGCCAGTCCCCCTGCCACCTCGATACCGGGTTTTTTGGCAAACACCTGAGCCGAATCGGCGAGCTGTGCAGCGGAAGTATCAAACAACTCCGATGCGGCGATCTCCAGGCGCTGCGTGCATTCGCCGACGTACAACGCTATCACGAACTCTTGGCACTGTGCGGCATCCAAGTGTTGCGCAAGCGCAGCCACATCGGCCTCAGTGATATTGCTGACATCAATCAGAAACTGCTCGGCGAACGCGAGGCACTGCTTTTCCGTAGAAGAAAACTGATCGGACTTGTGATAGGAGGCGAGTTGCGCAATCTTCGCCTCTGTGAGGCCCTGCTCGCGAGCAGTTGCGGATCGCCGCAACAAGCCTGCTCTGTTCCCCAAGAGAGCTGCCACGCGTAACCGAATCTGTTCGAGCAGCAAGGGTGAAACCGCTGCCCAGGCTCGCTCGTTGGCTACTTCCAGGAGCTCGACGGCCTCCGGCCGCAGCGCGCGCAAATTCGAATCGATCCGCCAGACGCGTTCGGCACTGTCCATTCAATGCTCCTGAGGAGTCTTGTTTATACGCGATGCCCGTACTGCCGGGACCTGGCAAATCTACCAGTGCGCAGACCTGGACGAGTCCGGGTAGCTGACCCCGCATCCGATATTGTTGGTCTTATCCAGGTAGTACCCTATTGTTGGTGAGATTGGTGGCCATCTGGGCCACGGACCAACCTCCACGCGTGACCGCCACGTCATACTGCCGTCCAGCAGCTGCCGCTGGCCCGTACTCAGAAGCCGGCGGAGCTCCGGGCCGGACAAGCTACGCCGGGTGTCTGAAAGACGACCGTCCGCGGGCCCGCGCCCCCAACCCCTTGCGCGCTGCGATCCGGCGCGCATACTGTTCTTACACAACAACGCTCAGAGGGTGCCATGAGCCGGTTCGTCATCCAGCCGCATTTCCGATTGCAGGAGTGGGTCGCAGAAGAGAAGGGATACTTCGCAGCCGAGGGGCTCGACTACATCTTCCGCGAGGAGGTGCAGGCGACAGACGGTAAGGTTCACGATAGGGGAGACAAGGTTGGGGCCTATCAGTCTTTCGAGGAGGGCCGCGCATCTGACGTGAGCTGCGCATGTCACTGGACCGTCAACGTCGCAGCCTCCAGCGGCCACGGTAAGCTGTATGCGGGCGCTTACTCCGTAGCGCCAGCCGGCATCTTTGTGCCACCGGACTCGCTGGTAAGGGGGCCCGCCGACCTGGCGGATGTACCCATCTCCGTTGGTTATCAGTCAGGCAGCCATTATTCGACCATTCAGGCGCTCGAACAGTACCTGCCTGGTACGAATATCAACCTCTCATTCAACGACGGAATGCTCTTCAAACGCATGGAGCTGTTGATCGAGCACAAGGTCCCGGCGGCAACGCTCTTCAGCGGACCCTACTACTTCGCGGAGCAACTCGGTTTCCGCAAGATCATTGACACGACGTTCATGATCGCGACGATGATCACCGGCCAACCGGATCCCGAAGATATCGAGAAGTATTTCCGCGCGCTGCGTCGCGCCCAGCGCGATATCGACCTCAGGCCCGAGCTCTACACGCATTACTATGCGCGCGAGTTCCCGGTGCGCTACCACTCAATCATGGACACGCGCCGCTGGGGCCCTGGGGAGCGGCTCGTATTCGAGCCGTACACACAGGAAGCGTTCGAGGCGTCACGTGAATGGATGGCCGCTCATGAGATTTTCCCGCGCGAGAAGTTGGGGTCTGGGTTGTACGAGCAGGTCATCAGGGGTTGAAGTCCCGGCAATGCGAAAGCTGCGCGCCCATGCAAGGCGCCCGATCAGCTCGCGCGACGCCGACGTTCGAGCTTTCCGAAGATCACGCCGAATGCAACTAAAAGCGGCAAACTAGAGTAAAGGTCCAGGTCCGTCAACGCTAGCGTTGGATCTAGACCGGAAATTGCAAAGCCAACTAGCGCGGCGAGCAGCATACTCACCATTCCAACACCTACCGCAATGCGCTCGTGAGACCGATCTGAAATCCGTGCTGTCAGAAACGGCCCCACCAACGCAATCACCCAGCAAAGCGCAGGGCCAGGGGGAAGTGGAGACGGGGCAAAGCAGTCGTAAAACCCATATGGATTGTCCACTCCCGATGAAGGATCGGGCCGCGGACGTAGGAGATACTCGTCATACGGATCACAGCCGTAGGAATGTAGAAAGAGCGGAATCAGCGACACCGTACAGATGACGACACCCACCGCTCCGGCAACTACGTTTTGCGCCACCACAAAACCCTCCTTGCGTAAAGGTAATGGCATTCCTGTCAGTCGGGCGTGTCGTACTTTACGGATCGCACAATTCCATCGACTGCTTCAACCCTGCATCCGTCATGAGCACTCTATCTCGAGTCCCACATTATCGAGCACCATCCACGGCAGATGCGCATCGGAAAGGGGCGTAGTACTGATAAATTAAGTATATATCCACTTAATTTAATCGAGTCTGAGGAGATGGCTTTGAGATTTCTGGCTATGGTTGCAGGCATAAACTTTGAGGGAGTCCTTGATGGCGAGTCGGCGCGCGTTGGCTTCTATGCCAATAGACACGTAGAAGCCTCGTCTTCGGAGGCAGTCGATCAGGCGGCATTGTTTGAGTTAATTTCGAGGGAACTAAAGCAAAGCGGAATAGACCCGACCCCTCAGTCTAAAATCTGGGTCTCGCGTGTTTCGCAAGTATCTGCCGAGGATGATCGGAGATTCAGCGGCTTCAGTTTTTATAAGCAGGACAGTTGGCTAAAGCGAGCCTTGTCAAAGCTGTTCCACTAGCCTTTGTGTGAGTCCGCGAAGGTGAGGTCCCGCGGGGACCCCGACTCGACCCCGCCCATATGCCTTACCCAGCCGCTTACATTTAATCTACCTGGCAGGGGTGTACAGCTGCGACTCGATTCGGGTCTCCCCATCCGCTTGCCGCTTTGCGCTCGAGTCCACTTCATCGCCCACGAGGTTGCAGGCGTCGTCGCGCTTCGCGAGCACGCTTCAATGACACAGGTATGCGCCCCAGGGTCAGCAGTTTCTCCAGGCCACCCAGCCGATAGCGAAACCGCAACAGTCTCCCACCAGAGGGGGATGACGAGCATGAGCAGCCCGCGCTCGTCGAAAAGTTTATAAGGCCGGTCCTTCGGCCAGCTAGCACGCTGCCGATTTCCAAAGATCCCAACACCATCACACTGGCCGGCATCCCCGTCGCCCCGGCCGACGAAACAAACATTTCAAGATGATCGGCACGACCGGCACCGGCAAGAGCACAGCCATTCAAGAGATACTGACCACCGCCCTGGCACGAGGAGACCGAGCGATCATTGCCGACCCCGACGGCGGATACCTCCGCCGCTTCTACAACCCGAGCCGCGACGTGATCCTCAATCCGTTCGACCCGGACGCCAGGAAGTGGGATCTGTTCAGCGAGATTACGAACGACTACGACGTTGAGCAGCTCGCCCGCTCCCTCATTCCGGATAGTGGAGGGCAGGATCGGATCTGGAGCCAATACGCTCGCACGTTCTTCAGCGCTCTCATCCGGCAGTCAACCAACGTGAACACAGGGAGTGATGCAGAACTCTTCCGGTTGGTGAACAGCGCGCCAGTCACTGATCTCAGACTGATGCTGGCCGGCACATCGGCCGGACCTTTCCTGGCGGACGGCAACGAAAGGATGTTCGGGTCCATATGGTCCGTCACGACTTCTGCCATCCAGGCGCTCGAGTACACCGTCCGGCAGCAATCGACACCCTTGTCCGTTCGGCAATGGGTCAGACAGGGCACCGCAAAACACGCCGGCGGTAACGGCGGCGTCCTGTTCCTTCCCTACAAGGCCGGCGAAATCGCCGCACTGGCCTCCACCATCTCCGCCTGGATGCGCCTCGGCATCTTCGAGGCGATGGATCTGGACGAAGGCGACCAGCGCTTGTGGTTCGTCGTCGACGAGCTGGACGCACTCGGCGAAATCGATGGGCTCAAAGACGCACTCGCACGCCTGCGCAAGTTCGGTGGCCGCAGCATCCTCGGCTTCCAGTCGATCGCCCAAGTATCCGGAACCTACGGAAAGGGCACCGCCGAAACCATCGTCGAGAATTGCGGCAACACACTCATCTTGCGCTGCTCCGCCAGCGAACGAGGCGGAACCTCAGAGTTCGCATCGAAGCTCATCGGCCAGCGCGAAGTTCTGCACACCACATGCTCCAAGACCCGCAGACTGACGGACTGGTGGGCCTCCATCACCAGCAGCGAGCAGTTGAGAATCGAGCCCGCCGTGATGGCATCCGAGATCGAGCGCCTGCCCGATCTCACCGGCTACCTCAAGCTGGCCTCTATCCCCGATTGGTTCGCGGTGAAACTGACTCCCAACAGCGAGCCGGCGAATCCCCGCCCACGACGCCCGCCCAGCGTCGTGACGCCGCCGACCGCCGTTGGTCCATCGCCCTCCGATCGCCCGACTCCTGAGCCAGCAGCCGCTGTCCAGGCAACTGCTACCTGTTCGACTCCTAACCCAGGTACGTCAGCACCTTCCCCGACGAATTCGCCCACCGATGCGCTCGTTCACAAGACCGCGACTCGCCGGCGAAAACCTCAAACCTCCTCACCCAAACCAAAACCCAAACGCCCACGTCGCCAAAGCGACGCTCACCCCGCTCAGGCCGCTCCTCCGCGCGATTCAATCGAAGGTGAGCGTCCCGCGCCCCCCGACATCCCACCTTCGCCGGGTGGCCTCAGCGCTATCCAGACACTTACCGGCGGCGCAGAATTGCGCGACTGACACCCAGGAAGCGCCGTGCAACGAACGTATCTTTTTGTCGCGCCCGAAGAGAAGAGCGAGGTGCAGTCGCTCGGCGCCCACTGGGACGACGACACCAAGCGCTGGTACATCAACCTCGACCAGCCCTCAGCCAAATTCGCCAGATGGCTTCCAGGCACAACCGAGTTTGAGGCGCAGGAAGACGTGACATTCGCGATCGTCTCGAGTCAAGCCTACGTGGCTTCTGCCACTACGCCCTGCCAGCAGTGCAATTCAAACATCGAAGTCATCAGCATTCACTGCGAGAGCGGCACTGTCTCCGACGAGCCAATGACACAATTCACTGTCTCGCATATCTGGGCCATAGACGAGGAGCTGGAGCGACAGCTCCGTCCCTGGCCCAACTTCCGCAAGGTTGACAAGCCTGCCGACGGGGCATTCGCCAATCACTGTCCCAACTGCGGCGCTTCGCAGGACGATCTTTACCTTCACACAGAGGCGGGTGATCCCTTTTTCGATATCCCGCGCGCGCCGCCCGGCGTGATCAGACTCGTTCTGCTTGAGGGAACAGTCAGACTGAGCGGCGATGAGCATTTTCAAGTCGGATGACAAGCGGTGAGGCTGACGTGCCGGCTGACGTGAGCAACAGCCGTCTGGCTATCTTCTCTAGTAGCGGTTCAATCGGAACGGACGCTAAACGCCACGCGACTAAGCTCCGCACGACGTGGGGGGTACCCCTAGGCGTATTGCCACCGTACGGATAACGCTTATCATGTAGGCGTGACGACTATCGTCGGCTCCTACCCACGACCCCCACGGAACGCCCCCATGGCTGATTGGACCCTTTCGCCAGGGGACAAAATCAAGCGCACGGAATTGCACAGGCTGTTTGGCGGCAGTCGCCAGAGCGGGATCAGTCCCTCAGCTCAATCGCTGAACGTATTCTTCTTTTCGGATCGTGCCTCTGGTGAGCAGCATGGGTACATTGACGATTGGAAGGGCGACGGATGTTTTCATTACACCGGTGAAGGCCAGCATGGCGACCAGGAAATGATCAAGGGAAACCTGGCCATATTGGAGGCAGTGCAGGATGGTCGGACCCTGAGGGGGTTCGAGGGAACAGGTGGTGAAGTCATCTACAAAGGTCGCTTTGAGTTGGCGGCCGACGATCCCTGGTATACGACGGATGCGCCCGAGACGGGCGGTGGACCCATCCGAAGCGTCATTGTTTTTCGTCTCCAACCGATTGACATTACGCCAGCTTCGCCGCGAGGGCCACTGCCTTCAGCGCGCACCATAGTTATTTTGGTCCCGGTTGAAGAACGCAACACCGAACGAATGGTTGTGGAACCAAGTCGGGAGCCCTACGAAGCCGAACGCAGAGAATCGGAACTTGTGCAGCGCTTCAAAGCAGCTATGGAGAAGGAAGGGCGTTCCGCTGGTCGTTTAAAGATCACTCCTGAAGGAGAAGCAAAGCCGATATTTACTGACTTGTATTTCAAAGAGGAAGGACTCCTCGTGGAGGCCAAGGGGAGCACAGACCGAATGTCTGTTCGTATGGCCATTGGCCAGCTCATGGACTACCGCCGCTTCGCCAAGGCCAAATGTCGCTGCGCCGTTTTGCTGCCATCGCGTCCACGAGCGGACCTGGTGCAGTTGCTGAGTTACGCTGGGATTGCTCTCTACTACCCAAACGCGCGGAAGTTTGATGCGGTGTTTCCTCGGAAGCCTTCAAGGCGTCGAACCGAAGACCGCCCGTTGCTTGGTCGGGATCTTCCTGTGGCCGATTAGTGATTTCCACTGATCGCTTCGCCGCACAGCGTGCTTATCAGAATTTCTGTTGTACCCGTATTGGCTCCAGCAACCGCCATGGTTGTTGTTCCGGAACGTTTTACATCGCCTTATAACATTCTCTCAACTCACCGGCTGAGTTGACATCCGATGCTCGCCGCCTGCGAAGTAATGACCATCACGGCAGTGCTCAGAATCCTGCCTGTGCAAGTGCTCAACGTGGTCTCGTGGTCCGCTGTCGACCTGCTGGCGATGTAGGCGTACCTGTCCGTGGCAATGCAGGCAACGAATGTGGCCCCTCGGGACTCCTACCACTTTTGAGGCGGGAACCTCGACCCACCTCCATTCGGTACCTCCGTCAGCAGTACGGAATTCCTTCTTCTGCTCGCATCGGATCATTTGATCGTTGGGCATGGGCCTTGTTCGCGGACAGTTGCAAAGCGTTGATTCGCGTCGATCGGCGCGCATTTGACGATGCGCAGTAGGCGAAAATCAGCTTACTCCCGAGCAATCAAAGTTTGGTTCAAGTCTCGGAACTGGGGGTTGCTCAGGACGATCGAATCGCCGAGAACAAATGCCCACCCCTCTCGCTCACCGATTTCGCGCACGCCGTTTGCTGGTATAACCATCTCCCGCTGTTGGGGCGCGGCTCCGGGGCGCCGAAACTCACCGGTCAAAGCTAGGTCGCTCGGAGATGTATTTCTGAGGGCGACAACAAGACCGGCGCTGAATATCGCGTGGCGGATACTCACCGATATAGGTAAGTCTGGCTTCACCAGTTCAACGCGTTGCGCCTGCAGTTGGCTATTGGCGACTCGAAGCCTCGTTACTTCACCCTCTAAGTTGGCAACTTCCTGTTGCGCGGAGCCATAGGCTGACCGCAGATCCAGCGTGTATTTGCCGAGTGGTGCCGCTACAACGAAGGCACCACCAATCAGGCCCAACAACAGCGGTGGGACTTGTGATCTCTCCATGATGCGAGGTCTCTAGGTTCTGTTGGGTAGCATCCTATTGCGTATCTAAGCGCGCCTTCTGAGACACGTCACTTTGTTTGGATGACGTTAGCGTGACGACGTGCACGGTTTTCGGCGCGAAGTAAAAATGGAAGTTTATCGCCCGAGGCGCAATTGGGCGTCATCGGTGTTGGTGAGGAACATACGCGCTATGTTGAGGTGCACTTCGAAGCGATTGTATCGATTTTGGAGCTCTGATATTCGGTCGGTGTTGTAGCGGCGGCAACTAAATCTCATCGTCTCACGTAATGCCAGATCAACCGCGATATGCTACGCCCCGCGTTTCCGGGATCGAGTGGCCCATGGGCTATTTTCTATCGGCCCCCCTGTGGTGGCTTTGTTGGGTGATATTTCCAAGTCGCAACACAGTTCGATGGCTATTAGCTGGCAAGAGTGAGAGTCACACCGATCGGTCTCCTAAGTAAATGCGCACTGGTTGGTTCCATCCATGAAGGCACATTGGTTCAAGGCGCAATGCAACAAGAGCGCAGTTTCAGACGCTCGATATCCGTCGTCTGCTTTGCAGACCTACTAAGACCTAGTTGCCGCTCAGTCGGTAATGGACCTACATCATGACAAGTTCTGACCTCGATCCGCGAATTCGCGAACAATTGCAAACCGCTATTGCCCGCAACGCTGCTTCGGGCGCGCTGATGACGGTAACGCAAATAGCCGAACATACCGCCTGGTTTAAGGAACACTTCGGTCCGGATGTCCTTGGGAGGACCAACGGCCTACTTCTCTTAAAACTCATGCACGAGCGGCAGCGTCCTGAGCAACGCTGCCTCACGTACTCGCTCGAATTCAAGAACGACGATGAGTTCGCGGGTAATAATTTCGGCCGCATCGGCGGGGGCACGGCCTTTAAATTTGGCATCTATCAGGGAAAGTCTGATGGCGCGTGGATCACAGGCTCTCCCCAGAAGCCACGTATTCTGACGGTGGAAGAAGCGGTGAGAATTGCGGAGCAACAGCGCGACGAATTGATCGCCGGTACTGAGGAACTCAGCCGGCTCGATCCCCACGATACTTCGGATGAGAACTACCGCACGTTGCAGGCGTCCATGGAACGAGCGGCCCCGACTCTCTCGGGCGACTCGTGGGCGCACAAATATTGGTTTCTTATGTATCCGGACCGGCTCGACAATTATCACAGCCCTCGATTCCAGCGGTTTCACCTGCTCAAGCTGCTCCAGATGCCGCCCGACAAAACCGGCGTCCTGGATGGTAACGCAGGCCGATTTCTTTGCGCTGGACGCTACATTCGCATAGCGCAAGACCTCGAGGTCCCGCCGACGAGCCTGCACACAGTGCTGAACGAACGGGACAGCACAATCCATCGCTATTGGCGCATTGGAACTACGGCCGGCGGCAACGGTGAAAGTCAATGGGAGCTGATGCGAGAGGGCGGCTTCGTTTCCATCGGATGGGCTGACGCCCTTGGTGATCTAACCTCCCTACTAGGTCAACAAAGCGGACCCGCCAAACGCCAAATTCGCGAGTGGCTATTGCCCAGCGTCGAAAACGCTTCGGTCGCTACCCGAAAGACAAATGAGGTCTTTAACTTCCTGCAAGGCGCAGAAGAGAACGACCTAGTTCTCGCTTGTGAAGGTCGGGATGTTCTGGGTGTCGGCCGCGTGACTGGTCCCTACTTCTACCGTCAGGGTCTTACTTTTCCGCATCTGCGCCCAGTGCAGTGGTTGCTACAGGGTCGCTGGAAGACACCCGAAGACGAGGGATTGCGGACGACAGTCTGCGAATTAGGTCGGAGTGCGAATAACCTCCTTGGGCTTGAACGACGGCTTTTTGAGCAGCGTTTGCAACGCGGGATCGAAGGCCGCGGCGATTCAATTGGTAGCCCAAGTACACCTGGACTTCGATCGCTTCCCACCATGGATCCGATGCATGCGCGAATCGACAATATTCTAAGTCGGAAAGGACAAGTCATACTGTATGGGCCCCCGGGAACAGGTAAAACCTACCAGGCGCTAAAGACCGCGAGTGAGCTGGCAGCGCGTAAGGCTTTTCACAAGACGCATGAATCAATTTCGGACGAGGAGCGAGCTCAAATTGGGGAAGCGAACGGTCTCGTCCGCCTGTGCACTTTCCATCCCGGTTTTGGCTATGAAGACTTCATTGAAGGGCTACGACCGTCTGCAGCCCGAGATGGTCAACTAACATTCGAGCCCAAGCCCGGCGTCTTTAAGCAGCTCTGTGTTGACGCGCTGAAACGCCCACAAAGTAACTTTTATCTTATCATCGACGAGATTAATCGGGGCGACCTGCCGCGCATCTTCGGAGAGCTGATCACTTCACTTGAACTAGATAAACGGGGTTCCGCAAAGGTCATTCTCCCTATAACTCGTGACGTGCTCTCGGTTCCGCCCAATGTATTTTTGATCGGGACCATGAACTCAGCCGACCGCTCGATTGCGCTCTTGGATACTGCGATGCGCCGCCGGTTCGGATTTGTGGAAATGATGCCCAACAGCTCCGTACTGGGCAACAGAGAGATTGGTGGGATTCCACTGGGGCCCTGGCTGGATGCCATCAATTCCAGACTACGGCGATGTCTGAAACGCGACGCCCGCAATCTGCAGATCGGCCATTCATTTCTTCTCCCAGCTCAACACATGGCGTCGGTTGCCGACTTCGGTCGTGTGATGCGGGACGAAATTGTCCCGCTGCTGCAGGAATACTGTTACGACGACCTTAGTACTCTTAAAGACATTCTCGGAAGCGATCTTGTCGATGTGGAAGGCGGGCGAATTCAGCAAGAGCTTTTCGAACCAAACCACGAGGACTCACTTATTGCCGCGCTATCGTATGAAGAGATTACGTCCTTCACACTGAGCCGGGAGTCGTCGGATGAGGGCGCGACTTCGACAAATGAGACGCAGGATGACATCGATGACAACGAAGAAAGTGAAACTTGACATCAAAGCGTAATGATGTCCGATGATCCCACCCGGTTAGTTCGGCTTGGAGAGTGGAGCCGCGCGACGGCGACCAGTCAGCGCAATCTCAGAGACACTTCGCTTAGAGGGGATTTGCGCGGCCAGCGCATTGCAGAAACCCTACAGCATCGTCTCGATATCCGCGAGGGCTATAGTGGCCTCGAGGTCAACAGCACCTCGTTTGTGGGTTGTTTGGATGTCGGTCCGCTACGCATCTCGATTGAACCAAAGCTGTCCGGCCTCCCCCTGATGCAACTATTACGATATGCCTATGGACTCTCTGATCTCACCGTCTTTGGAAGCACCGAAACGTCCCTAACCCAATTGGGCTTTCAAGACCTCCTCATCCTGATGCTCGCAAATGAGACGGAACGATTGACGCATGGAAGATTGGTGCGACACTACGTTCCCGTTCTGGAAACCCTTGAAACTCCACGAGGCAAAATCCTCGTCGACCAAGTCATCCGCCGAGGCGGCATGCTCGAGGCAAAGCTTCCCTGCCGGTTCTTCGAACGCCGGTTGGATTGGACACTCAATCAAGTAATGCGTGCCGGCCTGAATGTGGCCGCCAGTTTGGCCATCGATCGCGAAGTCCGACACCGATTGCTTCGGCTTGAATCGTTCTTTGAGAGCGTTGTGCCCACACGTAGCCTGAAAATTGCGGATCTCGACAAGGTCGAGAGTGCACTGACTCGCATGACATCCGCCTACCAGCCCGCACTCTCGATTGTTCGCCTGCTGCTCGGTGGTGTGGGTCCCGATCTCGCTCTGGATGATGAATCCGGCGCCGTACCCGGTTTTCTGTTCGACATGAATCGGTTTTTTCAGCGCCTAGTTTCCAAATTCATGCGTGAGAACGCCGCCGGATTTTGCGTGCACGACGAGACGCCTATTCGGAATGTATTCACATATTCACCAATAGGGAATGCTCGATCACGACGCGCTTTGAGGCCTCGCCCGGACTTCGCGCTTTACAAGGGTCAATCGCTCCTCGGTTTTCTTGACGCAAAGTATCGTGACATTTGGAGTAAAGGTTGCCCACCGAACTGGCTGTACCAGCTCTCCATCTACGCACTTGCATCCCGGCACCGCACGTCAATACTTTTGTATGCTTCAATGTCTGATAACGCTCGCGATGAGCGGATCGAAATCCGTCAACCTGTTCATGATTCGACGGTACCTCCGGCCACGGTAATACTTCGACCTGTCCCACTCGTGAGGCTAGCGGACATCGTTGGCGGGGAAAGTCAAAAGCTTGCGGTTGAGCGAACATTGGTGGCCGAGCGCCTCGTCCAATTGGAGGAAGCAAGTTGGCTTAAATAGGCGTCGATGGGTAAATGATGTGAATGACAGGGGCGTAAAGTAGTGCCCTTGGCAGTGAGTTGATTTGGTTAGGATCGTAAGTCAAAAGAATCGTTCTCCGGCCCCGTTGATGGGCCTTCCGTCAGACTACGATCTATTTCGCCTACCACTATCGGTGGCGGAAGTGGGCCCCGGCGCGGCAACACGCGACGCAACGTCAGCTGCGACCCGAATCAGCGCTTCCACGGGCTCAGATCAATTTCCAAGTAACCCTCGTACTCTGCAACGTTTCGCTTCCGGTGCGCGTGATCCAGAATACGCCACTGCTTGGGTGGGAGTTTCACGGTGTGTTCGAGGCATTGGAAAATGGTGAATCGATGCTCCGAAGCTCCGAACGGTACCCGTGCCACCTCAGGGCGGCGAGAGAGAAAGCGTGCGCCGCGTTGTATGCGAAGGTCGAATCGACTCGAGACTGAGTGTCGCAATGTATGCGTCCTTAAGACGTGCGTTTCCTGAGCGTATCAGGCCGTCCATTTCTGCCTGGGACGGCGACTCCGTCTTGAGCTGTCGTATGCGAACAAGGTTATCGAGCTCATGTAATCCCATCCAAGTCTCCGGCCAAAAGGATATGTTGGCCAGAGAGTACTTTTCTCAGAAACGGACTATCGCCGATGGGGCGCTGTTGAAACTCGATCGGTGTCAACAAAGTGACGCTGAGCTTTTTGGATATCGCTTTTTCCACTGGAGCCAGTAGTGAATATGCCTGCTCTAGTGACAGTCTCTCGGAGACGATCAGTAGGTCGACGTCACTTGACGCTGAATCGGACTCCAAACGAACCATAGATAAGTGCGAGGTTGATCGGTTCAGATGAGTGGGCGAGCGCGGCCGTTCAGCAAGTCCTGCTGTCTTGAGAACAATTGCCTGGAGCTCGTTGAATATCGGCGCCGCTTGGTTTGCCTGGAAGTGCTTCTGGTTTCCGACCGCTTTTGCGACGACCAGTCCAACATCGGCCAGGCGCGCCAGCTCCCTCTGGACCGCGCCTCTTCCGGAATCGGCGAGATCAATAAGCTCTCCCAAAAAAGAAACTCCGATCCGACTGACCGAAAAGTAGCGTGAATAGGCGTGTTGCGTCGATGTGAACAGGGCGCCGGCGAGTCCGCGGCTCGGTGTGGTCTTTGATCGATCGACGCCCGCCGATCTTGCATTGGATCCCCCCGGCGCGACATTTTCGAGAAATACCCATTTTGGGTATCAAAATACTCAAAATGGGTATTTGCTGCTCAGTCCGCGCCGACGCCGGCACTCAGCGACCGTATACCGCGGCAGTGAGGGCATCGACGACATCCCCAAAACTCTTCACCAGCGTAAAGTTCGAAGGTATGTGCTGGCGCGTGGTAAGCGCTCGAACTATCGCGTATTGCAAAGCGTGCGCGATGCCTCTCAGGAGGCCGGTTGAACGTCCTGAAAGCCGTCCCACAGCGTGCCCTGCCATCCACGGATAGCACCGTTGTCGTGGCACAC